>Ga0123353_10000893_pt1 | contig 36471 bp, 37 predicted proteins | sample TergutLab28metaG_3_FD_92763 | JGI IMG/M metagenome (GOLD analysis project Ga0123353, IMG submission 92763) | Labiotermes labralis P3 segment gut microbial communities from Petit-Saut dam, French Guiana - Lab288 P3 | ecosystem: Host-associated > Arthropoda: Insects > Digestive system > Gut ... | reverse complement strand
TAAATTTTTCCCCGGGGATTTTTTTTTTGGGGAGGGGGGGGGAAAAAAAAAAAAATTTTTTTGTTTTTTTTTTTTTTTCCTTTTAGAAAGGGGGGGGGGGGGGGGGGGGTATAATGGCATAGAAGGAGAAATATCATGAACAGAAACAAAACTACCATATATAAAATCAGAACGGGCGAAATCTTTAAGTTCTTTGCAGCCAACTTGATTGAGCCAAGATATGTGCTTAGAGATGTAAAATATGATTCTTACGAAGACAAGTATATGCCCGCAAACAAGGACATAGACCTGCCGGAAGAAATGAAAATTGCGGTTAAGTTAGATTTTGGCGAGGCGGATACTTTTGCTGAAGTTGACGAAGCAGGCGCAATAAAGTTTATCGACCCATGGATTTCCGATTACATGGATTCTGAAATGCTTCACAAGTTTGAGCGGGTTAGAGTAAAATGGAGAAACTTTTGTATTGATAAAGCCAAGACCAACGCATTGCTGGACAGTGCTCCGCTTAAGGACCCCGAAAAAATGGTGAATATAAATGACCTTGCGGTTTGGGTTATGTATCAGAACCGTCAAGAGGGTCCTGGAAAGGGCGGCACTCAGAGTTACGAATTCAACTGGCTTCCGGCGTTGTATGAAAGCGCAGAAAAAGACCAACTGGACTTTTTCTCGGGCGAATCGATAGATGCGGTCTTTAAAGACGCATATTCACTTCATGCTTCATTGCTTAGAAATAAGAAACTTCAGAAAGGCGAAAAAAGCGACCTTTATCCTCAGGCAAGCGGCGGGACATTTAAGCACTGGGCAATAAGGGAAGGGAAATATGCCGAGGATGTTGAACAGGCAAAAGCAATTGAAGCGGAGCTTAAAGAAAATGAGAGTCTTACAAGAGGCAGGGTTGCAGAAATTTTTAAGTTTACCCGTGAGGTTGCGCAAACTGCCGGCTCTGAGGCAGCATACAAGAGATACGAAGCGAGATTGTTTGAAGATAACCCGGGGCTTAAAGGCGGCGGCAAATCAGACTCAATGACACCTAAGTAAATTGGCAAATTCCACTTGACTTTACCTCACATTTAATATATAATGCTTCCGTAATCTGTTTGAGTGGTCTGGCAAACCGTTAGGATTGAATTAAATAAAGATGCTCTTAAAACGAGAATTAGGGTGGAACCGCGGTTTAGATTGAATCGTCCCTATGCAGCAAGAAATTGTTTGTGTAGGGATTTTTTGTTGCTTAAAATGGAGGAGTTTTATGGAAAACCTGACTTTGGAAAAAATTGTAAATATGTGTAACCAGCGCGGTATTATTTTTGCGGGCAGCGAAATATACGGCGGCCTTGGCAACACGTGGGACTATGGCCCAATCGGCCACGAAATTAAAAGCAACATTAAGCGTGAGTGGTGGAAGCGGTTTGTTTACAACAGCCCCAACACATTTGGCGTGGATGCGGCAATTTTAATGAACCCAAGAGTTTGGGAGGCAAGCGGCCATGTGGCTGGTTTTTCCGACCCCAAAATAGATTGCAAAGACTGCAAAACCAGGCACAGAGCCGACAACCTTATTGAGGCTCATGCCACAAAAACGGGCAAACCGGTAAACACCGACAGTATGAGCGACGATGAACTGAACAAATACTTAACCGACAACAAAATTAAATGCCCTAAGTGCGGCAACAGCAACTTTACGGATATCCGCCAGTTTAACCTTATGTTTGAAACCAGCCGCGGCGTAACCGAGGGCGGACAGAGCAAGATTTACCTGCGTCCCGAAACCGCCCAAGGCGAGTTTGTAAACTTTATAAACATTCAGCGCACCATGCGGGCAAAAGTTCCGTTTGGTATTGCGCAAATCGGTAAAGCGTTCCGCAACGAGGTAACGCCGGGCAACTTTATTTTCCGTACAATTGAGTTTGAGCAGATGGAGCATCAGCTGTTTTGCAAAGAAGGTCAGGATGAGGCGTTTTACGAAGAGTATAAAACCAAGGCCTGGGACTTTTTATTAAGCCTTGGCTTTAAGGCGGAGAACCTTAAGTTCAAACCGCACGACAAACTAAGTCATTATGCAAAGGCGGCGTGTGATATAAACTACAAGTTCCCAATGGGCTGGAGCGAACTTAACGGTATTCATAACCGCACCAACTATGACTTAAGCCGTCATCAGGAATATAGCGGTAAGGGCATGCTATATCTTGACCCCGTATCAGGCGAAAAATACATTCCGTGGGTAGTGGAGTACAGCATTGGTGCGGACAGACTCATGCTTGCGGTGCTATGCGAGGCATACAACGAGGAGAAGCTGGAAGACGGCGATACCAGAACCGTGCTGAAACTGCACCCGAAACTGGCGGCATATAAAGCGGCGGTGTTCCCGCTGCAGAAAAACCTTGGCGAAAAGGCAATGGAAGTATTTAATACTCTTAACAAGCATTTTTATTGCGCCTACGACGAAGCGGGCAGCATTGGCAAGCGCTACCGCAGGCAGGACGAAATTGGTACGCCGTATTGCATAACCGTTGACTTTACCACATTAGAAAACGGTATTGTAACTCTCCGTGACCGCGACACCATGCAGCAACAAAGCATGACCGTAGACGAAGTAGTTGCGTTTATTAAAGGCAAGTTGGAATAGTGGAAATTCCCCTTTTTCGAAGGGGTGGCAGCCGTCAGGCTGACGGGGTAGCCAAAAAAAGCATTGCTGGCCGCAATGCTTTTTTATTTACACTTTATACTTTACGCTGGTTACAATCCCTGCTGCTTCGTCGGCTTTTGCTTTTTTGTAATCTTCCAGTGCCGCTGCCAATTGGTCGGGGCAGCTGGTATCGTTTTTGCAACGGATACCCTTGCATATTTCTATTATTTCATCAATCGGCTTGCCGATAACCATTTTAGCAATAGCCTGCAAGCCGCCGGGGCAGCCGCCCAAAAACTTAAGGTCGGTCAGGCAGTTGTTTTCGTCTACCGAGTAAATTATCTGCCTTGCACAAGTGCTTTTTGTACGATATGCGTCCATTGAATGATAACTCCTTTTTATAATTCCCCTTTAGGATATTGTGGGTGCCACGGAGTGGCGGGGTATGTGATAAAGCGAGATTGGTTTTGCGCCTTCGGCGGCTACCCCGTCTGCCTTCGGCATCCACCCCTTCGGAGAAGGGGAATTTTTAATTTAGGTCAGTAGATTTTCAAACAGGTGCTCATATGTATTCGGCGCGGAATCCTTCCATTTTTTGCAGGCCTCAATTGCGCTGGTGCGGGTACTGGTTTTTATTTTAATCTCTAAGAGCGCATCCGGGATTAACGGCTCGTTTATTCTGAACACAACCGTATATGAGCCGTCGGTGTTTTTATGATATTCTGCGGTGTATTCCTGGCTGCGTTTAAAGTATGTGCGGTTCTGCTTGCAGAAGGCCGTTATGTTTTCGCGCAGGGATAGTGGTATCCGCTGGAAAAACATAGATAAGCAATTGCGCCCTTCATATGTCAGGTTGTATCTGCTTTGTGTTTTGGGGGTTTCGCTTGGAGTATATACAAACTTTGCTTCTATCAGCTGGAAAAGTATTTCTTTGCAGTCCATGTATCCGAGCCAGGTGTTCCGGCTGGTGCAGATGTCTAAGAGCGAGTTTTCGGTCAGCGGAATTTCCATCTTTTCTAAGACAAACAACAAAATCAGTTTGTTAACCATATTGTCTGCTACAAAATCTGTTTCCAACGTCGCTTACGCTCCTTTCACTTAATACTTAACACTGAATACTTAACATTGACGGGTCGCTTACGCTCCGGAATGTGTTGCGGGTATTATAGCACAGTTTAGCCAGTTGCGCAAGGAAAATAGTATTATCTTTTTTTAGCGCTTTTTGCTTTATTATGGCCGTTTGTTATGCTATAATGAATTTTGCAATTGGACTCTCAAAATTCTCCTCTAAGATAGAGGAGTACCCGCGAAGCGGGGGAGGTGTATGACAAGGCTCCTTTATGAAAGGAGCTGGCACCCGAAGGGTGACTGAGGATTGCAATCATACACCCCGGCACTCCGTGCCACCCCTCTAGCTTAGAGGGGAATTACTATAGGAGAAGCAAATGAGCGAACAGGAACAACAGCGCATATCAGAGTTTTACGAAGCGTGCAGCAACCTTGGCGGGGCTAAGTTTATTTTGGCGGATGCAAGGCTGGGCAAAATTTTGCGGGCGGTATCTGCCAGTCAGACTTTAATTGATATTGTTTCGGATTGTATAAACGGGTTCAGCTTTGAATCTGAATTAAGTAAGGCTCAGGTTAAAAACCAGTTAAAAACAATTGGCTTCAGGATGCCGTTTGAACGGGAGAAAGTAATTGCCCTCGGGTTTTGCCTGTTAAACGAGTTTGATTCTAAAAGAATAGATTTGCACCAGTTTCTGTTTGAATATTTCGGCAGTAATGATGCCGGCGCAAGCGAGTGCTTTGATAAGTTTGTAACTGCGGTTATTGTGCCTTTTAGAGACGAACTTTGTGCGGCAGCCGGGTTTGAACCAAACAAACAGGAAAAGGTGGTTAGGGAGCAGATTATGTTTGAAGATAATGAAGAAGAAACTTCTGAAGAAGAACTATGTGATTGTGAAGATTGCAATTGCACTGAGTGTGATTGCGGGGAAGAGTGCGGTGAGGACGAACTGGATTACGTTCAGACATTTTTCTATGACCTGTGTACTATACTAGATGATATAGCTGAGGAAGTTAACGGCATGAGCGTTAAGCAGGACCGCAGAGACGAGATTATTATAACTATTGAAGCTCTTGAGGAAGCCTGTGCGCTTCAAAACTTTAAGTTGATAAACGCGCTGCTTATAAGCCTTAACTTTTTGCTGAGCAAGACCCGCGGAGCAAAAAGGCTTAACCAGAAACTGCAGGAGCGTGTATCGGAGTTTTATTCATTCCTGCCTGAGGAGTAAAAATTCCCCTTTGCTCGCGAAGGGGTGGCAGGCGCAGCCTGACGGGGTAGTCGCTTGGCGTCAGCCAAGCGCAAAAGCTTTGGTTAACCACACCCCGCCACTGCGTGGCACCCCTCTCTAGAGGGGAATTATCACGCACATAGCTAACGCCATGCCCGCGGCAATTATGCCGTGGGTTACTTTTTGTGCAAAATAAATGCCGAGGTTTAAGCGGCAGTTTTTTAGGAAAGTCAGTGCCTGCATATGTATGCTAAGCCCGCCCCATGATATTATTGCGCTGCCCGCAACAATCATTGCAGTTAGCCCGGCTCCGCTTTTACCCAGGTCAAACGTGCCGCGGGTAATTTCTATTATTCCGCCGGATATGCCGGAGGCTAACTCGGGGTCTATTCCAAACAGCCCCAGCACCCAGCCGATGCCGGCTGCTGCGGTGCTTAATATATGCCAGTTGTTGAGGATGTCTATAATCATAAAGAATATTGCAACATATCCGCCAACAATTAAGATTGATATAACAGAGTTGTAAATACTGTCTCCCAGTGCCTTACCTAAGCTCTGCGGCGGGGCAGATGCGGCAAGCTGTGCTTCCGGCTCTTTTCTAACTCCAAGCCTGCGCCATAGTAAGCCATTGATTATGGCAGACAAAATATGCACTACCAGAATTATTACGCCTGCAAGCTTGCTTGCAAAAAAGGCTACCCCAACCGTGCCTATTACAAACAGCGGACCGGAAGTAGAGCAGAACGCCAATGCCCGGTACACCGCGCCCTTGCTTAATGCGCCTTTATCGTGCAGTTCGCCTATCAGCTTTGCGCCAACCGGATACCCGCTTATTATGCTCATACAAAACACATAGCTGACAATCCCCGGCACATTAAATAATGTGCGCATAAGCTTATTAAGCCGCTGCGCAAGTACATCTATTACTCCAAGTTCGGCCATTAACTTGGTAAAAAAGAAAAACGGAAACAGCGCCGGCAGCACGGCCTGACCCCAAAGCAGAATGCCTTGCGAAACTGATTTCATATAAATCTCGGGCGAAACAATTAAAGCCGCGGTAAATGCGGCAATGAGCAAAAACACTATTAAGTATGTTGGGCGGATACGGGTGGCGGTCATGGAATAGTGTATTTGAAGTAACGCCGCAAAATTCCCCTCCGTGGAGGGGTGCCCCGATAGGGGCGGGGTGGTTTAAAACTTTTTGAAAAAGTTTTGACTTTAGTATTGACAAATGCGTAGGGGGGGGGGCTATAATGGATGATATAAAGTGAAGGGAGAAATGAGATGGCACAAATAAACGAGGTTGACAAAAAAATACTTACAGGCGAAATTTCGATGAAAGAATGTGTGGGTAGGTTTGGTACGACTTTTTATTCATGGAAAACAGGAATGAAAGGCATGATAATCATACAAAGCCACAACGATATGGTAAAAGACGGCTACAGCGAGAGTAGCCTGGAAGCAAGTGTTGAAGATATGGAAAAGATATTTAATTTAACTGAAACAACAGTTGGTCCGGATGGCGCCATAAAGTTTGACGATTCTCCGGAGACGTTGACCCAAAAAGCTGAAGCATTGATGGCTATCAGAGCTGATTGGGAGGTTCCGAGGGTGCCGGAAACCTTTTTAAAGGACTATCTATCTAGTATGAGAGATTTTGTGAGAGACGACTGTCCCTTTGGCGGGAAATGGAATTATCTTAAACAAATTCAGGGCAGGGCAGACGAACTGACAAAAACAGCAAGTTTAGGTCATGCAGAGCCGTCACACGCAATGTCACGTCAGCCGCATCCATCGTCCATCAGAAGCCGATAATATCTAACAAAAAACCAGCTTAGGCTGGTTTTTGCTTGCAGAGGTAACACAAATGAGCAACATAAAACTTTTAAAATTATTTCGCCTTTATCTCTTGACAAATGCGTAGGGGGGGGGCTATACTGTTATAGTAAAAGAAAATTAAGGAGTAAAAAAATGAAAAAAGTATTTTTTGTATTGTTGGCGGTAATGTTTGTTATTCCGGTGTTTACATTTGTGGGGTGTACCAATGATAACAACGAACTGCAGAGTCAAATTACACAATTGGAGCAAGAAAAGAGTCAACTGGAACAGCAAAAGAGTCAACTGGAGCAAGAAAAAAGTCAACTGGAGCAGCAAAAAAGTCAGTTGGAGCAGGATAAAAATAATGTACAGGGGCAACTGGACACTGCTAATGTAACAATAGGCTTTTTGAACAAGTTTTTGGCTATCAATGCAAATATGACTTTGGCACAAGTGAATACTATTATGGGAACAACAGGCAGCAAAACATCGAATACGACATGGATACATGAAGAAATAGATTATGAAGTTGCTCAATATAAGTGGGAGAACCCGGCAAAAACATCCGAATATATTGTTGTTTGGTTTGGCAATGACAAGGCAAGACACAAAACTTTCGGTTACGACATAGCCCACCCTCACTCTTATCATGACTACGGTGAATTTTGTATTGTTTTAATTCCAGGTGTTGTTTCTGGAGCTTAAGGTTTCAGAAACTGAATACGGCCGGAGATAAACAAAAAACCAGCTTAGGCTGGTTTTTGCTTGCCTTTACATTAAGCTTATGGTACAATTGTTCGTAGAGGTAAAAGCAAAATGAACAACATAAAACTATTTAATGATAAAAAAATCCGCACGCATTGGGATAGTGCTAAAGAAGAATGGTACTTTAGCGTGGTGGATGTGGTAGGAATCTTAACAGAAAAAGATTATGACGATGCCAGAAAATATTGGAAAGTGCTAAAAATGCGCCTGAAAGACGAGGGTAGTCAGTTGGTATCATTTTGTTACCAACTGAAAATGAAATCTCCGCACGACGGTAAAATGTATGATACGGACACTTTTGACGCTAAAGGCCTTTTGCGGCTTATCCAGTCAATCCCTTCGCCACGGGCAGAGCCTTTTAAACTTTGGCTGGCTGAAGTAGGCAATGACAGGATAGACGAAATTTACGACCCGGAAAAAGCAATTCAGCGGGCACTAAACTTTTACCGTAAGAAAGGCTATAGCGAAGATTGGATAAACCAGCGGTTAAAAACAATTGAAATGCGAAAAGAACTTACAGACGAATGGAAGCGGTCGGGAGTTAAAGAAGGGGTAGAATACGCAATATTAACCGATGAAATGACTAAAGCCTGGACAGATATGTCCACAAGGCAATATAAAGACTTTAAAGGTTTAAGCAAGGAAAATCTGCGTGACAATATGACAAACCTGGAGCTTGTATTAAATCTGCTGGCCGAACAGGCGACCAAAGAAATAAGTTTGGTTGAAAATCCTAAAACATTTAATAAAAGCAAGGAAGTGGCAAAGCGTGGCGGAGTTATTGCACGCGGCGCAAAAGATGCGTTGGAGCAGCAAACTAAGCGACCTGCCATAACTGGTAAAAATTCTCAACTTATAGAATAAACAAAAAACCAGCTTAGGCTGGTTTTTTGCGCCACCTACGGTGTCGGCTACCCCGTCTGTGCTTCGCACAGCCACCCCTTCATAAAAGGGGAATTTTGCTCGGGCAAGTTTTTTTTACACAAATATTGTTTTTGCTCTGAATCCGTTTGCTTGCAAGTATTTTTCCAGCTGTTCATCATTAAAGTTGTACAGCAGTCCGTATATCCCTGTGGCGGCGGTTTCGGCGCGTATTAGTTCCCGGCTTAATGGGTTGGTAAGGCCGGTATAGTCATTCTGGCGCAGCAGCAGCGGGCAGGAGCAGTTAAGGCTGGCTAAGAGCTTCGGATTATCTTTTACTGCCAGCACCTTAACAAATGCAGGAGTGTTTTGCTTTCTTAACGCATTTACACTTTCTTGCTTAATACCAAGCAAACTGCAGAGTGCTAACCGCTGGATTCGTGCGCTTGTATACCGCTTGCTGGTTATTTTGTTAATTAAAGCGGGCAAGGAGTTTGTTTCTAATGCCGTGGATACCAGTTTATTGTTGAGGCCTTCGGCCATGTCATAAACGGGCGCTAACTCGCCTGCCGATTTTGTGCGCAGGGCAGCCATGGCTGCATTGCTGAATATATTTAGGTCGGGAATGCAGCTTTTTTCTATTTCCTGCTTCAGCATCATGAAACTTTCTCTCGGCATATAGTTGCGCAGCTTGGTGTTGCTTCTGTTCTCGTATATCATCTGTCTGATTGCGCTGCCGCTGGTGTAGTCTAAGAGCGGGTTGCCGGCGGGTTTTAGCTCGTTGCTCATGCGCTTGCTTGTCAGCGGAACAATTTTGCTTTTTAGTTTTAGCAGTGCCTTAACATATTCCACGCCTAAAATATTGTTTGGCTTGTTTAGGAGTTCACTCGCAATCTTGGGATTAGTAAAACTTTTGTATCTGTCGGATATTATTACGCTCAGTGCTTTGCTTTTGCTTACCGGCAAAGAATTGCCCGAGGCCAGGCTTGCGCTGATTTCGGCCTTGAAGTAATCCGGCTCATGCGTTAAAAACTCGGCCAGCTCGGATATGCTTACAATATCACCGGATTCGCTGCCAAACATTAAGTGCGTAACCGAGCTGAAACTACCGGCTATTTTAACCGATTCATATGCAAAATCCTGTGCGCTGAGTACCGCTCCGTACGTGGGGAGCTCCACAACAATATCCGCGCCGCAAGAGAGAGCCATTCTGGCTCGCACGGTTTTATTTACAATGCTTGGCTCGCCGCGTTGACTAAAATTGCCGCCAAGCACAACCAAAACGGCATCGGCACCCGATTGTGAGCGTGCCTGCTGTAAAATATACTTGTGACCGTTGTGCAGAGGATTAAATTCGGCTATTACAGCGCATAGTTTCATGGGATAATCTCCTTGCAAAATTCCCCTCTATAAGAGGGGTGCCGAGCTTGCGAGGCGGGGTGTGGTTGCTTATAAACTTTGGGCCTAGCCACACCCCGTCTGCCTTCGGCATCCACCCCTCTTATAGAGGGGAATTTTTTACTTCGTTCATTATACTACACCTCAGTCAAATTTTCCAACAATTTCTTTCCAACTTCCTTGACAATTGCCGAAAGGTGCGTTATAATGGCTCTTGTAATCAGTTGTTACAATATATTATGGAGGGGGATAGGGCTATGGCAGTTCCTAAATCACGCACCTCCAAAGCAAGAAAGCATTCCCGTTATGCAAATTGGAAGATTTCTGCGCCGAGCATTGCGGAGTGTCCGCATTGTCACGAACCGAAGCTGAATCACAGAGTATGTAAAAAGTGCGGTTATTACGACGGAGCAGAGAAGCTTGTTTTGGAGAAAGAAAAGAAAACTGAAAACAAATAACAAAAACCACGGGAAACCGTGGTTTTTGTTTGGTTACCTCAATCCGTTTATGCTATACTTAACTGTTATTTATTTTACAATTCAAGGAGAAAATTTTGAATATAATTTTAGACGCACACGGCGGAGACTTAGGCCCCGCCGAAATTATTAAGGGTGCCGCAACGGCACTAAAAAACCATAATGACCTGCATATAGTTCTGGCGGGCAGGCAAGCCGAGCTTGAAGCAATTATTGCCGCCGAAAAGATTCCCGCGGGCAGAACAACAATAATTCCTGCCGAAACCGTTATATCCTGCAACGAGGCTCCGGTAGAAGCTATCCGTACCCGGAAAGACAGCAGTATGGTTGTTGCATTGGATTATCTGAAACAGAACGAAAATTGTGTTGGGCTTATAAGTGCCGGCAGTACGGGCGCAATTTTAACCGGCGCGTTTTTAAAGCTGGGCAGGCTTAAAGGTATATCCAGGCCTGTGTTGGCGCCGGTTATGCCCACTGTAAAAAAGGGCTGGGTGCTGCTTCTGGATTGCGGTGCTAATATGGACAGTACGCCCGATGTACTGCTTCAAAGCGCAATAATGGGCAGCGAGTACATGAAAAAACTTTATGGAATTGAGTCCCCGCGTGTGGCACTGCTTAATGTCGGCACAGAAGAGGCCAAAGGCAACGAATTGGTTAAGGCAACATATCAGCTGTTAAAAAAACAGAGCAATATAAACTTTGTAGGCAACATGGAGGCGTATGATACGCTGTCGGGCGAGTTTGATGTGGTTGTAACCGACGGCTTTGCGGGCAATGTATTGCTAAAAGGTGTTGAAGGCTCGGTAATGAGCTTTATGCGTATTATGAAGCGCGAAATTAAGGCAAGTTTTATGGCCAAAATAGGATATAAATTGTTTATGGGTAAGGCTTTTAAGGCTATAAGGGCCAGCATGGACCGTGAAGCGTTTGGATACTCGCCGTTTTTGGGCGTAAAAAAGTATGTGCTCAAAACACATGGCAGTTGTACCGCAAAATCGGTTGCGGCCGCAATTGATAACCTTATTAAAATGGAAAACAGTAAGCTTCTGGAAAATTTTGAGCGAGGATTAAATTGAAAAAAAGTCCGGACACATTTGATATAGCCGAAATCAGCCGTTTACTGGGGGTACAGTTTAAAAAGTCCGCCATTCTGCAAACGGCATTTACTCATGCCGCGTACGCAAACGTATATAAAACCGCAAGCAATCAGCGTATGGAGTTTTTGGGTGACAGCGTGCTTGGGCTTATTGTAAGTGATTATATTTACAAACATTCGGCATTAAACGAAGGCGAACTGACGAGAATTAAAAGCCAATTTGTATCTGAAGCGGCACTTAGTAAAGCAATTGATGCGCTGGGAGTAAGTAAGTTTTTAATAGTTAACAAGGGTAGTTTGGGGCAGGGGCTTCACGAAAAGCCCAGCGTAAAAGCAGACTTATACGAAAGCATTGTTGCGGCAATTTATCTGGATTCCGGGTTGGAGGCAGCAAGAAAATTTGTGCTTACCACATTGCATCTGGCCGATAAGAAAGTGAAACATTACTTACAGGACAGCACGGATTACAAAACCCAACTACAGGAAAAGCTGCAGCAAAAGGGCAATGTAAAAATTGTGTATAAAACCACCAAAAAACAAGGGTCAGCACATGAGCCGCAATTTGTTTCAAAACTGATGATAAACGGCACAGAAGCAGCAACGGCAGCGGGCAGCAATAAACGCACGGCAGAACAAGAAGCAGCAAGGGGATATTTTAAAAAATTATAAGATATAAATTATAAAATATAAATTAAGGATTTTAATTAAATTACCTGGAGCGCAGCGACCAATAATTTATATTTGAAAAAGGATTTTTCTAATGAGTTTCAAAAAAATAGAGGTTTCAGGATTTAAATCGTTTGCCGACAGGCTTGATATTTCGTTTGACAACGGCATTACTGCTATTGTAGGCCCAAACGGCTGCGGAAAAAGTAACGTTGCAGACGCCATCCGCTGGGTTCTGGGTGAGCAGAGCAGCAAACTTTTACGCGGCTCCAGTATGCAGGACGTTATTTTTAAGGGTAGCGAGCGCAGAAAAGGGCTTAGTTTTTGTGAGGTTGCACTTATTTTTGATAACAGTAACCGTATCTTTAAAATTGAATACGACGAGGTGGTTATTTCGCGCAAGCTGTTTAGAAGCGGCGAGAGTGAATATGCCATAAACCGCACACCATGCAGGCTTAAAGATGTGGTTGATATTTTACACGACAGCGGCATCGGCCGTGACGGGTACTCTATTATAGGGCAGGGCAAGGTGGAGGAAATTATATCCAGCAAGCCCGAAAACAGACGTAATATTTTTGAAGAAGCGGCAGGTATTGCTAAGTTTAAAGCACGTAAGGTAGATGCTGAGCGAAAGCTTGAACGTACGCACGAAAATCTGACCAGGCTGTTAGACATAGTAGGCGAGATTGAACGCCAGCTTAATCCGCTGCGCAAGCAGGCTGAAACCGCCAGGGTGTTTTTAGATTTTAAAGAAGAGCTTAAGCTGCTGGAAGTTAACACATATATGCACCAGTTTGAAGGCGTTCATGTTGCAAAAGAACAGATAAATGAACGCATAAAAGGCTATGCCGAGCAGGTTGACCTTAAGCAGAAGCAGATGGATAAAGCTGTTGCGGCTAACAACGAGAGTATGGCGGGCATTAAAAACCTGGACAGACAGATTGACGAGCTCCGTGATGAGATACTGGAGCTTTCGGTGGGAATTGAAAAACAGGCAGGCGAGAGCCAGCTTATTGCCGAAAAACTGAATTACTTAAACGAGCAAAGCAAGCGCACTAAAGAGGAGCTGGATAAGAACAAGCAGGATTTGACTGAAGTTTGCGCAAGTTTAAAAGAGAAGCGTGCATATGTAAAAGAACAAAACCAGCAAGCCGGCAAACTGAGGGCCGAGGCTGTTAAGTTTGGGCTGGCGGCCGGTGAGGATGAGGCAGGCGCCAGTCAGCAAAAAATTACAGAGGCGCAAAACCGCCTTGCTGCTTTAATAGCAGAGCAATCGGCTCTTGAAAGCAGAAAAAAGCTTTTGCATGAAATGCAGGCCGAATATGATGGTTATCAGGGCAGCGTTAAACGTCTGCTGAAGGACAGCACAACAAACCAGGCACTTAAAAACAAAATTGTGGGTGTTGTGGCGGAACTTATCCGTGTGCCGAAGGAGTTTGAAACCGCTATTGAAATGGCCCTTGGCGCTGCCGTACAAAACGTAGTTACGGTACATGAAGAGGATGCCAAGGTGCTGGTAAACTACCTGAAACAGAATAATCTTGGCCGGGCAACTTTCTTGCCTATTTCAAGTGTAAAACCAAGGTTTATAGATGATAAATTTAAACACCTGCTGAAGACAAGCGGTTGTTTTGGTGTTGCAAGCGAACTCATACAATTTGACAAGCGCCTGGATAAAATTATACGTGGTATTTTGGGCAACACTGTAATTGCCGAAAACATGGATGTTGCGGTCAATATTGCTAAACAAAGCGGATTTGGATTCCGGATTGTAACACTTGAAGGTGATGTTATCAACCCGCAGGGAAGCATTACCGGCGGCAGTAAAAAGACCGAGATAAACAATCTGCTGTCACGCGAGAGGGAAATTGCCGGCATCGGACCGGCACTGGTTGCAGCAGCACAGAAGGTTGAAGCACAAAGAAAGTTGATTGAGCAGCTTGAAAACAAAACCCGGGCAGACCAGACAAAGCTCAACGCCCAGCTTACCGAGGTCAAAATTCAGATTGCTACCATTGAAACAGATGTGGCAAGTGTGGGTAATGATATAGAACGGCTCCTGCAGGAGGAAGCTGAGCTAAACGCGCTTATAGACGAAAACACCAGTATGCTGGCTAAAGCGGCCAAAACAATAGAAACGGCTTTGGCTATGAGTAAAACCGAAGTAGACAAAAGCGCAGTGGCTGTAGACCAGAAGAAACTGGCGGCAACAAAAACCAAGGTAACAGAAGCCGAGCAGGCTAAGCTTAAGCTGCAGGAAAAACTTGCCGAGATTGAGCAGGAGCGGGTCTTAATCAGCCAGGAACTGAGCCGCGCACAGGAAAAGCTTTATCATGAAGAAGCTAAGCTTGGTCAAATAGACAGCAATATGGAAGCAATGCAGCAGAGAATATGGGAAGAATACGAGCTTACATACGAATCCGCCAAGGCATATAGAAAAGACGAGTATGATTTGGCAGCCGGCAGCAAACGTACCGTAGAACTTAAGAAAGAAATATCCAAACTCGGTTATGTTAACGTAAACGCTATAGAAGACTCTAAAATTATGGGTGAGCGGTATGATGACCTGTCTACACAGGTAACCGACCTGACTCAGGCAGAGCAGGATATTCAAAAAATTATTGCGGAACTTAGCAGCGAAATGATAACCCGCTTTGAAACCGAGTTTGAAAAGATTAATGCTAACTTCAGCCGTACATTTAAAGAGCTGTTTGGCGGCGGAAACGCAAGGCTAGTACTCACCGACAGTCAGGATGTGCTAAGCGCAGGCATAGATATTATAGCTGAGCCGCCCGGCAAAAAACTGCAAAACCTGTCGCTGCTTAGCGGTGGAGAAAAGGCGCTTACCGCAATTGCAATTCTGTTTGCAATACTAAAGCTGCGGCCAATGCCGTTCTGCTTGCTTGACGAAATTGAAGCGGCACTGGATGACGCTAACGTTGAGCGGTTTGCTAAATACCTGCGCAGGTTTGCCGAAGACACGCAGTTTATTGTAATTACTCACCGTAAACCTACTATGGAACTGGCTGACAGCCTGTACGGCGTAACCATGGAAGAAAAGGGCGTAAGCAAAATAGTTTCGGTTAAACTATCCGACGCAATTAAAGCCACCGCGGAAGCGTAAAGCAAAAATTCTCCCTTTAGCAAAGGGAGTACCGCCGGAGGCGGGGAGGGTTGTGTCTTATTGCTCTACACAACCCCCGGCACTATGTGCCACCCCCTTGGCTCAAGGGGGAATTATAGGAGTTACATGGGCATATTTAGTAAAATAGGTAATGCGTTTAAAAAGACAAAAGCTGCAATTGACAATAAAATTGTGGCTATTTTTAGCGGCGGCGAGTTGGATGACGAGTTTTACGAAGAGTTGGAGATGGTTTTGCTGAGTTCAGATGTAGGCGCAGCCACCACAGATATCATTATTGAGAAGTTGCGGGCAAGGGCAAGCAAGCAGAAACTTAGAAATGAAGATGATGTTAAGCAAGCGCTTAGAGATATTATGGCAGAAATCTTATCGGAAAGCGAGCCGCCTGTAGATGAGTATCCGCTTGTAATCATGGTAGTTGGTGTAAACGGAGTTGGCAAAACCACTACAATCGGCAAACTGGCTAAATATTACACTAATCTGGGCAAAAGCGTGCTGCTGGTTGCAGCGGATACCTTTAGGGCAGCAGCAAGCGACCAGTTAAGCGGGTGGGCAACCCGGGCAGGCGTAAGGATTGTTAAGCACGCAGAAGGAGCAGACCCGGCAAGCGTAGTGTACGACGGGCTGCAATCCGCCAGAGCTAAAGGTAACGATGTGGTTATTATAGATACTGCCGGCAGACTGCACAACAAGGTTAACTTAATGGAAGAGCTGAAAAAAGTAAATCGTGTGGCAGAAAAAGAACTGAACGGCGCAAGTTATCAGAAGTTGATTGTTTTGGACGCCACAACCGGGCAGAACGCCATAAGCCAGGTTGAGTACTTTGACGATGCTATAGGTTTAACCGGTTTGGTTCTCACAAAGCTTGACGGAACTGCAAAAGGCGGGGTGGTGCTGGCGGTAGTAAGCGAAAACAGTATCCCAATTAAGTTTATTGGCACAGGCGAGGGCTTGGACGACTTGGAACTGTTTAACGCCAAAGAATTTGCAGAAGCAATAATATAACTGTCATTGCGAGACCGCTTCTTGCTCTTTCTAGCGAAGCAATCCCGAGGATTGGTGCTTCTATCTAGGGGAAAGAGAAGAACTTATCGGAGCGTGTGCTGCCCAACAATTGATATTTTATATTTGATAATTTGTAATTATTATGCAAGGAGATATAAAAATGGGAAAAGAAAAATTAATACCGCTAATTACTGCAGGAGTTATGCTCTTGTACGGGCTTGGCTTAATAATCTTTTCGGTTGTCGGCATACTTAATCCCCCGCCACCTTCAGGCGGTTGGCTTAGCGGGCTTGCGGCGGCAATTTTTGTGATTATCATGATTTTTGTGCTGGCTTACGCAGTTGTATACGAGATAATTGCAGGGCTGTTTCTTGCCAGTGTTGTTTGTAACTGGAAGCGCGGAGCCAGATTGACCTTTATAATTATTGCGCTTGTGCTTATTTTGCTTGCTATAGGTGTAAGCATTGCTCTTAGCGTTACAGGGGATATGACGGAGACAATAATAATCGGTGCCGCTTCCGTGGCGGTGTTTGCGCTAAATGTAGTTGGCTTGGTGTTTGTGTTTAAGAAGCAACCGGACAAGGTTGTTCTGCCCGAGGAACTTACGCAGCTGCCTAAAGATGAGCCTGTTGCCGATGCGCTTCCGGGGAAAAAGAAAGAGGGTTGAGGAGAACAAGTATGAATTATAGATATTTTGATAAACTTAAATTTGACAAGGAAGATGCAGACCAGCTTTTTTATGTCACTAAAGGGGTTTCGTTTTTTAAAAACCAAGCCTTTAATAATTTCCTGATTAAAACGGATAACACCAAAGGTTTTTGGTGGGATATGCAAACAGCAAAGGCAAGGTTTGGCAATGCCGAATTCGACATGGAGTTTATATGTATAGTGGATAATGATGTTTGGTATACGCCCATGGCGGAGCCTGATATCCCCGACAAGCAAAAGCAAATAGGACTTAATGTTGCTAAATATTTTGGATGGGCCAACAAATTTAATGTAAAACCATCGGGTTTTTATAATGAAAACGGATTTCCTGAAGACCCGATTAAAGCTATGAAACTGATGACGGCGCCGATGTTAGATGATTTACTGCTAATCTGCTCGGCTTTTTCAGGGGAGAGCGGGATTGTTTTTAAATCGCAAGAACCAAATTATGACATTTACTTCTTTATCAAGCTGCCTGCAGATATATATCCTGACTGGACAGTGGGAGAGTTGATTGACTTTTTTGCCGCGGATAATTTTAACGGCACTAAGGAAGAGTTCGGTTTGGTTGTTAAATCGCTTCTGTTTTTTCTTGAGTGGAATGTGGTTGAAACCGATAACGAAATTGTTGCAACAAAAGGCAGTCAAGGACTTGTGTACAAATACAACGCTGAGGCGCAAAAGTGGCAGAATGGGTAAAAATAAAAAGAAAAAGAGCTGACCGCTCTTTTTTCTTTAAAATTGTGTTGACAAACGGTTTTTTATGATATATACTATGTAAAGTAGTTTTGCTTTACGGGGGCTTGTGGTGAATCTATCGGATACAATCAGAATCGGCCAGTTGTTGGACGTATACGGTGCAATGCTGACGGGCAAACAACGGCAGGTGCTTAACAGTTATATTAATTATGATGGCGGATTATCTGAAATTGCATCCGAACTGCAAGTAACGCGTCAGGCAGTGGCAGACCTTGTTAAGCGCACTGTAAAGATACTTGAAGATTACGAAGCTAAATTACAAATTGTAAAAAAGCTTGATAAAACCAAGCAATTAACTAAGGGCGATACCACACAAGAAGAGATAGACAAAATATGGAGACAATAAAATTCCCCTCTATAAGAGGGGTGGATGACCGAGCTTGCGAGGGCAGACGGGGTGTGGCGGTAAAGCGGTCAGTTTGTTAACCACACCCCGCCACTTCGTGGCACCCCTCTTGCAGAGGGGAATTATTTATCAAAGGAGGCAGAAGCATATGGCAATGTTCGGAAATTTATCCGATAAGTTAAATCACATTTTTAGCAAACTCACCAAGCGCGGTAAGCTTACCGAGCTTGAAATCCGGCAAGCCATGCGCGAGGTGCGTGTTGCGCTGCTTGAGGCCGATGTAAGCTTTTTGGTAGCAAAGCGGTTTATAGATGCTTTAAGCGAGAAGGCCGTTGGCAGTGAAATTATGGAAAGCCTTACGCCCGGCCAGCAGGTAATAAAACTTGTTAACCAGGAATTAATTGCGCTTATGGGCAACACGGCCAGCAAAATAGATTTTGGGGTTGCGCCGCCTGTAATTATTATGATGTGCGGCCTGCAGGGTGCCGGTAAAACCACCATGTGCGGTAAGCTGGGCGCAATGCTTAAGAGCCAAGGCAAAAAGGTGCTGCTGGTTGCAGGAGACATATACCGGCCGGCTGCAATAAACCAGTTGCAGGTAGTGGGCAAGCAGGCGGGTGTAGAGGTGTTTGAGCGGGGCACTCAAAAGGTTGTTAAAACCGTAAATGAGGCACTGGCTCTAGCCAAAAAGCAAAGTTTTGATGTGGTTGTTATAGATACAGCCGGCAGGTTGCATATAAACGACGAGCTGATGAACGAACTGCTGGATATTAAAAAACTGGCTAAACCAAACGAGATATTGCTTACGGTTGACTCAATGACCGGTCAGGATGCCGTAACGGTGGCTGAAAAGTTTAACCAGAAACTGGACATAACCGGCGTGGTGCTGACTAAGCTTGACGGTGATACCCGCGGAGGCGTGGCGCTCAGCATAAAAGCGGCGGTAGGTAAGCCAATCAAGTTTTGCGGAGTTGGCGAAAAGCTGGGTGATATTGAACAGTTCCATCCGGAACGCATGGCAAGCCGGATACTGGGCATGGGTGATGTGCTGACACTGATTGAAAAGGCGCAGGCTTCGGTTGACGAAAAAGAAATGGCCAGGCTGGAAAAAAGTTTCCGGGAAAACAGCTTTACATTAGACGACTTTCTGGCCCAGTTTGATAACATTAAAAAAATGGGCAACATAAACGACCTTGTTAACATGATACCCGGCATGAAAGGCAAAATCGGGCAGCTGGACATAGATGAAGACGATATAAAGCGCAACAAGGCCATAATCCAGAGCATGACAAAGCGGGAGCGCCTGAATCCGGATATTATTAAGGCAAGCCATAAAAAGCGGATTGCAACGGGCAGCGGCACAAGTATTCAGGAAGTGAATGCATTGCTCAAACAGTTTTACGGAAGCAAAGAGCTTATGAAGCAGTTTGCAAGCGGAAAGAAAAAGGGGAAGTTCCCGCCCGGAATGTTTGGATAAATAGAGTAAGTATATAATACGGTACAACCAAAATTCCCCTTTTCTGAAGGGGAGGGGAATTATTGGGAAATCAACCGTTAATATAAAACAACAAAAATAATTTAAGGAGAAAACAAAAAATGTCAGTAAAAATTAGACTTACAAGACTTGGAGACAAGCACACACCGTTTTACCGCCTTGTTGCGGCGGACAGCAGGTGCGCAAGAGACGGCAAGGTGATAGAAAACCTTGGCACCTACAACCCCATGAAAACCCCGAGCGAGGTAAAGATTAACGCAGAACGCGTTAAGTATTGGCTTGGAGTTGGGGCAATTCCAACCGAGACAGCCAAAGAACTTTTAATCAAGGAAAAGTTGATAAAAGGTGCTAAGTATGTAGCTCCAAAGCCAAAAAAGATGCCGCCGGCGCCAAAGCAAAAGCTGGAAGAGAAGGTGGAAGAAGCAGGGGTTGAAGAAGTTGTTGAACTGGCCGCCGAAGCGGTAATCGATGCGGTAAAAGCTTAACCGGGAGGGCAATGCAAATGGAAAAACTATTAGAGTTTATTGTAAAAAACATTGTTGAAGATGAGTCTGCCGTGGTGGTTACCAGCGCAGTAGACGGTGACGCAACTGTTTTTACCGTTAAGGTAGCCGAAAGCGATATGGGCAAGGTTATAGGCAAAGACGGCAGAGTGGCCCAGGCCATCCGTACAGTAGTAAAGAGCATGAGCGGCAAAAACGGCTTTGCAACCGCAAAATACGTAGTGAAGATTGGGTAGCAAAAAGTCCCCTTTGCTTGCGAAAGGGTGGATGACGAGCCGTGTTTTACACACCCCGTCACTTCGTGACACCCCTCTCAAGAGGGGAATTCACTGGAGGCGCACTTGTGGACAAACTTGTTATAGGTCATATTGTTAAGCCGCAGGGCACAAAGGGGGAGGTTAAAGTCCGACCCTTAGTTTCTGACCCGGAATGGTTTAACACACTTAAATATATCTATTTTGAAGGAGAGGACAAACGTATAAAAGTCCTTTCCGTTTCTGTTAGGTTCGGCTGGGCGTATATTATGCTGGAAGGGATTTCGGACATGACCGCTGCGGAAACCTTGCGTAATAAACATATATGTGTGCCAAAGTCTGAGGCACCCGAGGTTGACGAAGGGGAGTACTTTATTGAAGACCTTGTTGATATGAAGCTTGTAACCGAATCGGGCCAGTTTTTAGGCAGAATTAAAGAAGTAAACAATTACGGCGCGGGTGATGTTGTTACCGCGCATACCGTCCTGGGAGAGGTTGATTTTCTGTTTCTGGACGATATTGTGCTGGATGTGTGTGTTGCAACCGAAACCATGACGGTTAACGAAAAAAAGTTTAGGGAGGCGGCAAGCCCTGATGAAGTTTAGTGTTATTACATTGTTTCCGGAGATGTTTACGGCAATGAACAGCAGCATGATAGGTAAGGCCATTGAAGCGGGTACTATCAAACTGGAAGCTGTAGACATAAGGGCGTTTAGCAAAGATAAGCACAAAAAATGCGACGATTACGCCTTTGGCGGCGGTGCAGGTATGCTGATGACGCCTCAGCCTTTGTATGATGCAATTATGTCGGTTAAAAAACGCGGCAGTCACGTGGTTTATCTTTCTCCAAAGGGCACGCTGTTAAGTCACAAAAAAGCTATTGAACTTAGTAAAAAGAAGCACCTGGTTTTGGTGTGCGGGCATTACGAAGGAATTGACGAGCGGGTGATAGAGCTATGTGTAAACGAGGAATTATCTATTGGTGACTATGTGCTTACCGGCGGCGAGCTTCCTGCTATGGTGCTGTTGGATGCAGTAGCCAGGTTTCTGCCGGGTGTGCTGGGCAACGAATCCAGCCCGCACTCCGACAGCCACAGCAACGGACTGTTGGAATATCCGCAATATACCCGCCCGCAAGAGTTTAACGGGCTTGCAGTGCCGGAGGTTTTACTCAGCGGCAACCACCAAAGGATTAAGGAATGGCGGACAGAACAAAGCGTGAAGCTAACCAAAAAAAGGAGACCCGACCTATGAACATTAACTGGTTTCCGGGTTAGTTTATTGGATAAATATGCGAAATATTGCATAAAATCACTATATTTTTGCCCATTTTAGACCATATTTTGCATAAATATGCAGAAGGCGGGAGTAAAAAGGGGAGAAAACAGTATCAAATCGAGTAGCGAAAACTAGTGTAATTGCCCTATTATAGGATAAATTGGAGGTTTAATGATAGATAATCCTTTTTCAGTTAGATCATTCCTTGCGGAGATTTTTTTCAACGATATTTTATTGAGTAAGGCAACCATTTTTATTTACCTACATAATAACATTAAATATTTTGTCACGAATTACCATGTTGCGTTTGGTCTAAACCCAATAACATCTAAACCTATAGATCCTAATTGTGCCATTCCAAATAAAATGAAAATTCATTATTGGTATCCAACGTCAACAAAAGGTCAGGTACAGGATGGTTGGTTGATCAAAGATATAATTAAAGAAGAATGGAAATTTGTTACAAAGGGATCACAAATAGCAGATGTCGCAGTTTGCAGATGTGATGACAATTTTAATGGACTCTGCATCAATGATAAAGACTGGAAAAATCTAAAACTAGAAGTAACTGATACTGTATTTGTACTAGGCTATCCGAGGGGGATTGGAGAGCAAGGGACGCCAATTTGGAAACAGGCTACTATTGCCAGCGAACTTGATTTGCAAACTCCGGACAAACCATTTTTCTATATTGATACAGCAACACGCGAAGGAATGTCTGGTGCTCCAGTAATATATTATAATAGGGGAAACTTTATTAGTCCAAGGGTTCAATTAAACGGTGGAATTTCTTCGAAGTTTATGGGTGTTTATTCAGGCAGAATTTTAGGTGAAGATGCGCTAGCTGCTCAACTTGGAATCGTTTGGAATAAAGAACTTATTGAAGAAATAATAACGACACACTTTATTTAACTATTATTAAACTTTTGTGCCCATTCTTGGGAAACTTTCTTCTCGTATTCCGTCTCATGAGTATAAACTTTTCTTGCCATTGTGTCATCGGACCAACCAAACCATCTGAAGTAAACTCCTGAGGGAATACCGGCATCCTTAAAGCTTGTAGCAGCAGTATGACGATAGTCTTTTAGAGTGAATGTTATTTTGGTTGCATCTTTAATTAACTCGTGAAAATTTCGGATCATAACAGTGGTGTGATTTTTAAACAGTCTTTCATTACCATCTCTATTGGCGGTGATTCTTTCCAGGATAGGGCGGAGTGGCGGAAGGATTGGCATTGCGCGAATAGAGAGCCTGGTTTTACTTCCATATATTAAAACTTCATTTGGGAGTAGGCGCATATCAGGAATGGGTCTATTTTTATGTTGAAGACCGGTTATGATTCGTTCTTCCTCCGTTAGGTTTATAAACTCAACTTTTGTTGCACTGATTTCATCTACTCGGCAGCCGGTATAAAGATAGAATTTGATTATGTCTCTTTCTGTTTCATTTCGTGTCGCTTCAAGTATTTTCTTGATCTCACCGTTGTTAAGTGCGCGGCCTTTGACACGCTCATGTCTAACTTTTTCCACAAGCTCCATCACGCTTGTGCCTCCGGTTCTGTCTCTTGCTTTAGATAAAGCTAGTTTTAGTATGCCGTAAACACCTTCGCATGTTCTGCCTTGAGTCATTGAATAGAGTGTTTGCTGTATAACATCGGCGGTTAAATCTTCAAGTCTTTCATTTTTAAAAATTTTCTTAATTTTGTTTATATAATATATGTCGCTTTTAATAGAGCTTTCAGATAGCTCTATTCCTCTCTTTGGTAATCTGAAAACTTTGTGCCAATGGTCAAGCCATTCGAATAGTCTAAAACCTTTTTCTTGTTGAATCGGATTTTTTTCCTTAGCTCTATGTGCTTTCATTAATTCATCATACACGTATCGTTTATCGTGTCTGCAAGCAACATCAACTTGCTTGCCTCTTATTCTTATGCGTCCCACCCAGCGGCCATCATTATTGCGCTGAAAAAAGGAGCACCCTTTAGGTACATAATATTTCATTTCTTTATTTTTTCCTTTGTTATTTATGTTTTTATGTTTTATTGCTTTTTTGGCATCTGCTACAACCTCTGTCGACCATGGAATAATAAACTGTTGGATGTTTTGTAATAGTTCCAAAAGGCTTTGTGGGTTTGTAAGGCAAAGCATCCCTGCAACATGGTCAGCAGTAGCTTGCCACTGTTTGTGTGCTTTTTCCCTCGTTTCATCGTCTATAAAATAATTAAGATCAGTTCCCAAAGATATTCTCCTATTTTAACTCTTATAAATTTTCTATCTTTGGTAAAATTACAATCAAAAACTTAAGACCCTGCGCATGGTCTTTGTGGCAATTGAATTGTTTTGAATGGGGAATGGCAGAGCCCTTAATTTTGTTTTTATAATCTGTTTAACAACTCAGATTTCCCTAATACTATTATTACGAAAAAACTTTCCATATCTGTAAAATTTTTTAGAATTAATTTCCTACTATGATTATATGCATTTTATCCGGACAAGTGTAAGATGTTTTGGAAATTGTTTTCATTGCTGCGGGTGCCATGGCTGCGCCCATATTTTGCAATTAACTTTCTAATATTGTTATATGTCAAAACTTCCGTTATCTGTAAAAAAGTTTTTAAAAATTTTGTACACAAATATTTTTGCGATAAAAAACAATATATATCCACTACATTTTAAATATATTGTGAAAATGTATTGACAATATCTTTTATATATGCTATATTTTCAACAAAAGGAGGCAAATATGGCACAAAATATTAAACGAGATAGGTTTATAAAAATTGCAGAGGCCAGAACAAATAAAATTCTGGACATGCTTAGATTACTTGGTAATTGTTCAGAAAAAAGTAATTATGAGTATAACGAAGAGGATGTGAGACAAATTTTTTCTGTTCTTGAAAGAGAGATAAAAAATACGAGAAGCAGATTTTCTGGCGGCAGCGACAGCACTGAAAAATTTACATTAAGGAGAATTTAATGAGTAACATAGGATGGCGTTTTCCAAAACTTGATGATGGACAAGAACAAGGCTTTAATGACGGTGGCATAGGCATATTTAAAGGCTCGGATTTGCACGACCATTTAGCACGTGAGATTTGTCAAAACTCTCTTGATGCCAAACAGCAAGACAATAATAATCCTGTTGTAGTGGAGTTTCAGCTTAGAACTTTGGATAAGACTAAATTTTCTGCAATAAAACAGCTTGAAGACATTATTGCTAAATGTCAAGTCGAAGCTAATCAGGAAGATGATGACAAGCTTACTTCTTTTTTGAAAGAAGCTAAGAAAAAGTTAGACACAGGTACTATAGACACCCTTGTTGTACGAGACTTCAATACTACTGGACTGCTTGGCGCAAAAAAAGAAAATCAATCAGTATGGAAAGCTTTGGTTAAATCAAGCGGTGTAACGCGGAAGAGTAAAGGAAGTGCTGGTTCACATGGAATCGGAAAGAGCGCCCCCTTTGCTTGTTCTGCATTCAGGACAGTGTTTTACAATACACTTGCTAAAGATGAGGTTAGAGCATTTCAAGGGGTTGCACGATTAATAACGCATAGCGCAGATGGGGAACGCACGCAGGGCACAGGTTACTTTTATAATAAGCAGGATAAACAACCGTTGTTTGATGATGAACAAGAAGCGCTTTACGACATATTTAAGCGACAAGATAACGAATATGGCACAGATGTCATAGTCTTAGGATATAAAAAAACTGATGACTGGGAAGAAGTTATTGAGCGTGCTATCATAAATAATTTCTTTATGGCTTTACATGAAGGAATGTTAGTTGTTAAAATTGGTGATTTAGAGCTAAATAAAAACACTTTAAAAGATAGAATTGCTCACTATGCGAAGAACTTAGATTTGAAAATAGACAAAGATATCAAGATGCGGCAAACTCAAGAGTTTTACACTACAATTATCGAGATATCACAGGAAAACATAAAGTCGCTTAATGGTATGCAGCTATATATTAAAAAAGATAATAGCTTCAGTAAAAAGATTATTGAAATGCGGGCGACGGGGATGCGTGTTCGTATTCGCGGTTTAAACTTATTGACACCGTTTGCCGCAGTGTTTATTGCTCGTGATGAAAAAACAAACGATTTGTTGAAGAAAATGGAGCCGCCTTGTCATGACAACTGGGATCCTGACGAAATTGAGGGCGATGAAAAAACAAGAAAATCAGCTAAGGAACTGAAGAGTACAATTATAAATTGGGTAAACGCTATAATAAAAGAAGAATGCCGTGGTGAGCAGACACAAGAGTTAGACCCATATGGCATGAGTGAGTTCCTGCCTTTTGATGATGATGAGACAGGAATGAATGAACCAACACCGTCAAAGGAGAAAGACAATTTATCAGAACAAAGCTGTGTTTCTCAAGTAACCAGGCGGTCGCTTAGAATAACAAGTGAATCCGTTGATGGCAAAAAAACAGAAGGTAAAAAAGATACCAATGAGGCCGAAGTTAGTAATACAGCCGGTGGCGGTCAGGGTAATAGTAAGCCTGGCGAAGGGGATGAAGATGAGGAAAGTAAAGGCGATATTGTCATACCAGACGCGGGAACAAAAAAATTAAATGTCCCAGACTTGCGGTTTAATCGCGTCTTTCCTATGGTGGCGCATATGGGAATATACAAGACGCTGTTAGAAATCAAAGATGATGATAAGCAGGTTTACTTAGCATTTAAAGCAAGACATGATGATGGGAACAGTGAATTTTTAAAGATTGTAAAATATGTGTATTGCGGAGCGACAAAAAATGCGAATAGTTATTCAATTGGGCCATTGGACTTAAAGGGAAGGGTGAGGCACGAAATAATTGTGCATATGGAATTAAACGAGAAAATGACAATTGAGCTGGTAGTGAGGTGATTATGAATAAAAAAACAAACATCAATTTCCCGCATCCTGTTCTTAATAATGGAGAGGACTATCAGGAAAATAATGAATTTGCAATAGTGCCAGATGCTCCTGTTTTTGATGGAAATATAATAGCAATAAATATAAAATACGAGTTAAAATCACCAGGCGTAATAAAAAGCATTGCTGATGGCGATCTTTCTGCCGCCATTTATTTAGAATGCATTGTTACAGGCTTTAGAAAGTTATTATATTTTGATAACGCAGCTGCTGAATGCACAATAAAAGTGAATAGTACCGATGTTTCAGATGAGCTTACCATTAAGGGATATCTTATTGCAAATAAAAAAATTTCAGAGTTTAAATTAGATGAGCATAACAGCATATTTAGCAGTGCTTCAATCGGCTTAGACAAGGGTGGAATTGCTGCCATAACAGATGTATGGAAAGTATCATTAGACGATTACGATCCATTAAAAGATAAGCCTTCAATTTTTAAAATAACAATAGGGCCGGACGACCAGCCTTATAATGTTGTTGTGGACGAATCTGGTGAGCGCATAGGGATACGGATTAAGAAAGAACTATTTGACAAATATGAAAGATTTAAAACAGCGCCGGACGTAAGTGCATTTTTGGGTGCATTGTTTGTTATTCCAGTTTTAACAGAAACATTGCGAAAAATGCGGGATGGACAGTACGAAGAAGATGATAAAAACCGTAAATGGTTTAAAGCAATCGAGTCGCAGCTGCAAAAACATTCAATTGTCTTAGGCAATGAGACATCCATGATTGGTGTTGCTGATAAAATTATTACTAATGTGTTTAATAATTCATTGGATAAAATTAAAAAGATTTGCGGTGATATGTTTAATGATGAGACGGAGGTGGTATAATGAAAATCGGATATTTTTTAGAAAATGCATATTTGGATCTTTTTACAAGTCTGCAAAGAAATATTGAGCATTATAAAACTACTGATGAATGGATCAAAGAGTATTTCAAAGGACGTCATTATTATAAGGATTCGCCGATAGACGCTAATTTGCCAGCGTTATCAGTTGAAGTTGGCGATATAATTAATGTGAAAATGTTGTATGATTCGTTAAAAGGTAAATTAAATCCAAAGCAAGCTAGCCAGCCAAGACTGTGGTCATACTTAACACATACACAATATTGGAAGTATTCGGTTAAAAGATGGTCAAAAGATGCGGATACTATTGCGAAGTTAAGGCAAAGGTTTTTCTGCGGAAGTGAAAGGGGCAACCGTAGAGGTTTTATGCGTAATTCGGTAGCACAGCTTTGGTGGTTTGGGTACTTGACATACCAAGAAGACAATCCAAGCAATAGATATATTCTTACAGAATTATTGTTATCAAATTCAGATTTGTGTAAATGTGTTGTAGAAGTAAATTTTTCTATGAATAAAAACATAACGAGCGGTATTCTGTTAGCAATAAAAGAAATCAATGACACTCAAAAAAATGAAGTTACTAGAGAAGAATGGCGTGCTCTGTGTAAATATATAAATCGCAAAGGTGCGGTTTGCATACTTGATGCGCTGACACAAGATGAAATCAAGGAAATATCATTAAATTACATTATGAATTTGCGAAAGCGATAAAAAATCATTTTACATAACATTTAGAATATGCTATTATCATAGCATGGCAACTTATACCTTAGCGAGTCTTTTTGCAGGTATCGGGGGGATTGATCTCGGATTTGAAAAAGCAGGATTTAAATGCGTTTGGGCAAATGATATTGATCCATATTGCAAAGTTACATACGATGCAAACCATGAAAATGAATTAATCTGCAAAAGCATAACTGAAGTTAAAACAGAAGAGATACCGAGTATCTCTGTTTTGGCTGGCGGATTTCCCTGTCAGGCTTTTTCAGTAGCAGGGCATAGGAAAGGTTTTGATGATGAGAGAGGTACATTATTTTTCGCAATTATTAAACTGTTGAAAGAAATGAAAGATAATAAAAGATTGCCGCCAGTAGTTTTTTTGGAAAATGTTAAGAACTTGCTTACTCATGATAATGGAAATACATTTGAAAAGATAAAAGAGCATTTAAAAGAGATAGGATATCACACTGATGAAAAAGTGTTAAATGCTTGTGAGTATGGAAATGTTCCGCAAAGCAGAGAACGTATATATATTGTGGGTTTTCTCGATGAAGACAAGCTTGAAAAGTTCAAAGCAAAATGGCCGGGTAAAATTAAATTATCTAACACGCTTGATAAAATAATAGACCGAGATGCAGGTGTTGATGACAAGTATTATTATAAAAAAGAATCCACTAAATATTATCCGTTATTCAGGGAAAGCGTAACTAATGTTAATTCTATTTATCAATTGCGCAGAAACTATATAAGAGAAAACAAGTCAGGTGTATGTCCAACTTTAATGGCAAATATGGGAATGGGCGGTCACAATGTGCCGCTGATAATTGATAATGCTGGGCGAATAAGAAAATTAACTCCTAAAGAATGCCTGCAAATACAAGGTTTTCCAAAAAGTTTTAAGATACCTGCTAAACTTGCTGATTCAAGAGTATATAAGCAAATTGGTAACTCTGTTACGATTCCCGTTGTGGAAAGAATTGCAATTGAAATATTAAGTATTCTAAATGAGCAATGAGAGTACTTATGGATAATCATTCAAAACAAGTTAGAAGTTATAATATGTCTCAAATAAAGAGCAAAGATTCTGAGCCGGAAAATATTGTCCGGAAGTTTCTTTTTTCAAAGGGCTTCAGATACAGAAAGAATGTTAAAGATTTGCCTGGTAAGCCAGACATAGTTCTGAAAAAGTTTAAGACCGTTATTTTTGTTAACGGTTGTTTTTGGCATATGCACGATTGTCCTGAATTTGTTATGCCTAAATCAAACGAAGAATATTGGATAGGAAAAGTTAATAAAAACAAGATGCGGGATATATTAAATATGGAAAACTTAAAAGAATTAGGCTGGAAAGTTATCGTAATATGGGAATGTGAATTAAAAAAAGATATAAGAGAGAATACATTCAGTAGTTTAATTAAAGTAATTAAGGATTGTCCCTCAAATTCCTAAATAAAATAGGCAAGGAGATATAATGAAAGCTTACTATAGTGCAGATATTAAAGATTTCAGATCAGAAGAAGTAGCTTTAATAACTGATAAAATAACTGCGGAGTATTCCAGAAATTTTCGCAGATTAGAAAAAGAGCAAGTTCGAGTTTGGGAATATGAAATAAACCACTTAAAAACTGTTCTGCAAAAGTTTGACGGTAGAGTTTTGTTTGAATACTCTATCCCTCGAATTGGCAGACGAATCGATGCAGTACTGTTAATTAAAGGAATAGTTTTTGTACTTGAATATAAAGATACTGAGTCAAGTTTTCTACGCAGTTCAATAGATCAAGTTCATGATTACGCTTTGGATTTAAAGAATTTTCAAAAAGAAAGCCATGATAAATTAATTGTACCAATTTTAATAGTGACACGAAATAAACAAATTATAAATAATGAGATAACTGTGCAGTCAGACAGGGTTGTCGATCCAATTAAATGCAATTCTAGTAATTTAGAAATAATTATAAATGAAGTTTGTTTAAAATTTGCCAATGAAGCAGTGTTTGATTATATCGCTTGGGAAGATTCTAGATATTCGCCTACTCCTACAATTGTAGAAGCAGCGCAGGCATTGTTTAGCGATCATAAAGTTGAAGAGATATCTAATAGTGAAGGTAAAGAAAATTTAACATTAACAACAGACGTAATTAATAACATTATTGAAAAAACGAAACAGAATAATGAGAAGGCTGTTATTTTTGTTACGGGAGTTCCAGGCGCAGGGAAGACCCTTGTAGGTTTAAAATTAGTTAGTTCAAGAAAGCATCTTACAACGGAAGAAAACGCAATTTATATATCTGGCAATGGGCCTTTGGTTGAAGTTCTAAAAGCGGCTCTCAGCCGCGATAGAGTGCGGAGAAATAAAGATACAAAATATTCAGCGGTTTCGCGATCTATCGATTCGTTTATTTTAGATGCTTATCATTATAGAAGGGATTGTTTAAAGCATCCGAATGAAGCTCCAAATGAAAGGGTTGTGGTATTTGACGAAGCACAAAGAGTTTGGACTGAAGATAAACTTAAATCATATTTAAAAAAGAATAATGGAAATGATATTGATCAAAGCGAACCAGAATTCTTTCTTGGAGTTATTGGTAAGCATCAAGGATGGGCAGCTATTGTTTGTTTAGTTGGAGAAGGACAAGAAATCCACACAGGCGAAGCAGGTATTAATGAGTGGTTTAAGGCATTAAAAGATCGTAATGATTGGCATATATATATTCCGAACGAGAAAAAAGAATTTATCACTGAATATGGTTTATCAAACATATCGCCAGAAAAAAATTTACATCTGTCTGTTTCTGCTCGTTCTTTTAGAGGAGTAAAACTTGCCGAATTAGTTGATTGTATTCTCAATGGAAATTTAGAAAAAGCGAGTTCTGTTTTTAAGGAATTAAACTCACAAAAACAAGAACAACGCTATCCTATATATTTAACTAGAGATTTGGCAAATGCAAAGAGAAAGATAAAAGAAATGGCTCGAGGAACAGAGCGGTTTGGAATGATAGCTAGCAGTAAAGCAAAAAGACTTAGAGCAGAAGGTGTTTTTGTCCCTGAGTCAAATCCTAAATCATCTTTCTTTGAAGGCGTGCATTGGTTTTTAAATAATAAAGAAGATATTAGGTCTTCTTATATGCTTGAGTTGGTTGCAAGTGAATTTAAAATTCAAGGCTTAGAGTTGGATTATACAATAGTTGCTTGGGACGCAGATTATAGATACAATGATAAAGAAAAAGTATGGGTATCTAATGAGTTGAAAACTGATAGAAAAACAGGAACAACTTGGCAAGTAATTAATAATTCAATGCTTCAGAATTACTTAAAAAATTCTTATAGAGTATTATTAACACGTGCTCGCCAAGGGATGATTATTTTTATTCCGACTGGTGATGATCAAGATTTAAGCAGAAAAAGAGAATTTTATGATAGTACATATAACTTTTTGCTAAATATTGGATTTGAATTAATCTAATTGCCTTTCAAATTTTTAAACAAAAACTTAGCGAAGTCATCAAGTTCAACTGATGTTAATTCGTTGGTGACTGCTTCAAACTTTAAATACTCCAATCTTTGTTTTTTTGTTAGGGTGGCGGTAAATTTTGATTCTGCTTCACAAACCTTGTTTAACATCAAAAGATATTCTGCGGTTGGCTTTTGGTTATAATAATCATCGACTAATAGCTGTAAAATTTTGATCATAGTAAACTCCTTTTAAATAGATATAAAAAAACCAGCGTTGCTGGTAATGAAAGGTTTCGTTAGGTTGTATTATTTCCGGTTTTATGGTAAACTCTGTCTGTGAAAATTTGTTACACTAACTTGTCACTGGCGGGGGAATAATTGTGTAAAAAATGGTTGTAAAATCGAGTGACATTTTATTTGACACTTTCCCAAAACCACAACATTTAGTATGAATTAGCCCTATTATTGGGCAAATTAACACAATATATAGGAGGCAAAAGTGAAGATTAACTGGTTTCCAGGTTATGTTGTCGCTAAAATAGGGCTGAAATGTGTGGTTTTATAGTAGTATCTTGTCGAAAAGTGAGCATATCTGTGTCGAAAAATTGGGTGAAATTGATATATTTTTCAGGCAAAACTTCAGGCAAAAAGCAGTGTTTTTGCATAAAATTGCCCCTATAATAGGGAGAGTTTAATGCTTGGTTTCACAACAAATTTTAATTTTAGCAAATATTCAGAAATAAATTGTGCAATAAAATTGACTTTTTAATTAAAAAGGGATATAATAACAACATGAAAAATTTCGAAAGAACAATTTTAGTAGCGGCAGCCGCAAGAAACCTTGTTTGTAACACGGTGTTTTTGCAATAACTAAAAATTAAAGCAAAATCTAAAAGCACTCGTGTTACAGCGAGTGCTTTTTCATTATAACAATAAAGGGAGAGAAACTATGATTCATTTAAAATTTGCCCTTCGGGGCTACAAATAAAAGAAGGCTTGTAGCCAAAGTTTAAAATTAAAACAAATAAAGGAGATACCAAAATGAAAAATTGGAGTATTAAACAAATAAGAGATACTTATTTAAACTACTACCAAAGCAAAGGCGATTTGCTTTTGCCGAACTCGTCATTAGTGCCAAAAGATGACGAAACATTACTTTTCGAAAACAGCGGAATGTCTCCGCTGAAAGAAGAGTTTTTAGGAAATAAAAAACCACTACAAACAAATATGTGCAGCATCCAAACCTGCCTAAGAACGGTTGACCTTGATAGCGTGCCTGACAAGCATCACTATATAGTTTTTCACATGCTGGGAAGCTTTTCAATAGGAAAAATTGATAAGAAAATCACGCTATCGCGCTCACTGGACTTAATGCTTAACTACTACAAAATGCCAAAAGAAAAATTGTTTTTCTCAGTCTTCAGCGGCGATGAGCAGAGAGGGATGCCGTTTGATCAGGAAACATACGACATTTGGATAGAACTTGGCATTGATAAAAGCCACATAGTTCCATTGCCATTTGAAGATAATTTTTGGAGAATGGGCGGAGATAATGATGGCAGTCCGTGCGGGCCTTGCAGTGAATGCTATTTTGATATAGGGAAGGATGGAGAGGATTATTTAGAAACAGGCGTTTTCAACACGAAAACAAGATACCTTGAAATTTGGAATACTGGTGTTTTCATGGAATACTATCAAACGCCTGATACAAAATACATTCCACTAGAAAATAAGTGCACTGACTCAGGCTTTGGGCTTGAAAGATTCAGCATCACTTTGAACGGCAAAAGCAATATGTACGAAACGGAAGTTTTTGAGCCAGTGATGAACTGGATTAAAGATAACAGCAAAAACTTCAACGAAGTCAGCCAAAAGATAGTCTGCGAGCATACACGCTCATGTTTATTTTTACTGAATGAAGATGTTTTGCCGTCAAATAAAAAACAAGGCTATATACTAAAGCAGCTGTTAAGGAGAACACTACGACACCTGATTAAGTTAGGACTTGTGGACGACATTAAGGAAGTGGTTGAACTTACCTTTAAGAATATGAATGATATAGATTTGCACCCGGTTTGGAAGTACGAGCTAGAATTTTTCGTAAATGAATTCGAGAATGAAAGTAAAAAATTCTCTAAGTTGATTATCAACGGAGAAAAATATTTCAACGAGATAATCGGGCAAAACGGCATGGTAGTGGATGGCGAAATCGTACCGCAAGAGTGCTTTAAAATGTTTGATACTTTCGGCTTCCCAATTGAACTTACTTGCGAATTAGGAAGAGAAAAAGGACTAAAAGTGGACACAGAAAAATTCAATGAACTATTTGAGAAGCACAAAAGCATTTCTCGTGGAGAGAGTGCAAAGAGTGGACTAACCGAAATCAACGACAATACTAAAAAACTTCATACGGTAACGCATCTGCTGAATCAAACTTTAAAGAATGTTTTGTCAAAAGACATAAAGCAGAAGGGGAGCAACATAACTTCCGAGAGGCTTAGATTTGACTTCAATTACAACGAAAAAATTTCTGATGAGCAAATAACTCAAATTGAAAACGAAGTGAACTTACAAATCTCAAAGAATTTGCAAATAAGGTGTGAAGAGCTGAGCGTTGATGAAGCTATAAAAAGCGGAGCAGAGTGTGAGTTTAAGGACAAGTACGGAGATAATAAAGTCACAGTTTACTCAATCGGGAGCTATTCAAAAGAGATTTGCCGCGGGCCTCATGTTTCAAATACCAGCGAGATCGGGCAAGTCAAAATAACTTCAATTGAGAAAACTGGAAGCGGAATTCAAAGAATTAAAGCCGAAATAGTTTAATTATTTTACAGGGAATGAAAGCGAAGAAATAACTATTCTTTGCTTTTCTTTTTTTCGAAATTATGTTACATTAATTGCATAGCATTAGGGGAATGAAAACGGGAAAATCTTTGTGTAACTTTTTCAGGCAATTTATTTCAGAAACACAAGATATAGCCTATTATTGGGTAAATTTTATACAAAACACTACATATTGTGGAGGTTAAATGAAAATTTCGTACTTTCCGGGGCATATGACAAAGGCATTGCGTATGATGTCTGATGAGGTCAAGGTTGTTGACCTTGTTATTTATGTGTTGGATGCTAGAGCCCCCGCGTCAAGTGTAAACCCTAAGTTTGCTGAAGTAATTGGCAATAAGCCGATTTTGTATATCTTAAACAAGGCCGATATGGCGGAGGAGAGCGCGACGAAAGAGTGGCAGCAATATTTCGGCAAATTACCCAATAGTCAGGCGGTTAGCTTAAACAGCACAATGAATAATATCAGCAAATTTTTAGAGCCGACTATTCGTAAAATGCTTGAAACTAAATCTAAGAAGTACGCAAGCAAAGGAGTTAATCCCACTTTCAGGGCAATGGTGCTTGGAGTGCCAAACAGCGGCAAAAGCACGCTTATAAACAGCCTGGTGGGTAAGTATAAGGCTATCACCGGCGACCGTCCGGGTGTGACTAAGGGTAAGCAATGGATTAAAATGGCCAGCGGAATTGAGCTCTTAGATACCCCGGGCACACTTTGGCCAAGCTTTGATGAGCCGACCACTGCTAAGAATTTAGCTTATATCGGCAGCATAAAAGACGAGGTGCTAGATATAGGCGAGCTTGCACTGGAGTTTATTAAAGATATTTCGGCAATCGCTCCCGATGCACTGACCGAGAGATATGGAGTGCAATTCCCCTCTGGAGAGGGGTGTCACGAAGTGACGGGGTGTGTTTCTGGCGCAGAGATTGCTTCGTTTGAAGGAGCATCAGGAGCGACTCGCAATGACATTGCTGTGAGCATAATGGAGGCAATTGCTAAATCCCGCGGCTTTGTAACAAAAGGCGGAGAATATGACTACGAGCGTACTGCACGGGCAATTTTAGATGACTTCCGCAAAGGCAGGCTGGGACGAATTACTTTGGAGGCTGTGAATGCCAAAAGATGAAAACAAGAATAACGAATTGCGTCTGAGAAATCACGACGAATACCCAACGCCTGAAGTGCTGGAAAAGGTTTTGGGCAAGAGCTTTGATGCTTATGTTGCGTTTCAGGAGGCTTTGCCGGAGTTGGAAATAGAGCAGGAGTGGCAATGGTACACTCCTCACAAGGCATGGTTTGCCCGCGGGCAATATAGGTGGACCGGCCCGCGAGGGGTGGATAAAGAAAAGACTATCTATTGGGCTCATTTTTTTGATGGATATTTTAATGTGGCGGTGTGGTTTAAAGAGAAAAACAGACAGGAACTTTTTAGCGCCAAAGTAAGTGAGGGCACAAAGCAATTAATCTGCAACACCGCTACATTCGGCAAGGTGCCTACTTTTCCGGTAGAGATTGCTGTACACACCAAAGAGCAGCTGGCGGATATTTACGAGCTGATTAAACTAAAGAAAAAACTAGAAGCATGAAGTAAAAATGTTTTTGCGCCGCTTATAGCGGCGGCTACCCCGTCTGCTTTGCTTCGCTCGCATCCACCCCTTCGTAAAGGGGAATTATATGGAGGTAACGTGAACACAAAACCGGTTGGCGTATCAGGGGAACTGAAGGCCAAAGAATATCTTATTAAACAGGGTTACAAAATTATTGCAACCAACTACACCACAAAGCTTGGTGAAATTGATATTATTGCCGAAGACGGAGATACTATTGTTTTTGTGGAGGTAAAAGCAAGATACAGCGTGCAATACGGCCTGCCAAGAGAGGCGGTTACACCGTACAAGCAAAACAAGGTGCGAACGGTGGCAACGTATTATCTGCGCGCAAACAACCTTTTTAACCGCAAAGTACGCTGCGACGTAATTGAAATACTGTACGATAAACTACACCACTTTAAAAATGCGTTTTAAGAGCCAAGCGGCTCTTTTTATTTTTAAACTTTTTTGTATTTACCTATTGACAAAACGGCTGGGGGGGGGGGTATTATGGGTTTAAGGAATATCAATGGGAAAAGTAAAATGGCGGGGGGTGGTGGATCGGGGGGAATAATTGCAAGCGGGGCAGGGGCCAAGTC
>Ga0123353_10000892_pt1 | contig 36473 bp, 21 predicted proteins | sample TergutLab28metaG_3_FD_92763 | JGI IMG/M metagenome (GOLD analysis project Ga0123353, IMG submission 92763) | Labiotermes labralis P3 segment gut microbial communities from Petit-Saut dam, French Guiana - Lab288 P3 | ecosystem: Host-associated > Arthropoda: Insects > Digestive system > Gut ... | reverse complement strand
TGAAGTGGGAGTGAAGGACCTGCAGGACCTGAAGAAACTCTCTATGCTCCGATCTCAGATCGACGGCAAAGGGATCGCCAAGATCATGAACGACAACTTCAGAACAGTGAAGCCGGACGACCGTGTGGTCGATGCTCTTCACATAATGAAGGAAACGGGGATGCAGGACGTTCCCGTAGTGGACGGGAACGATTACGTCGGTACCGTCAAATACGGTACGTTGCTGAGGAAGAGAAGCATATTATTGGACAGTAAGGTGAGAACGGTTATGGCGTCCGCACCTTCCGTGTCCAAGACGGCGACCATCACGGAAGTTGCCGAACTTATGATAAAGAGCAATGCGAGACAGGTCATCGTCCTCGAAAAGCAAAGGATAAAAGGAGTTGTCTCAAGATCCGCACTCATTGAGATCGCGGCGGGCATAAAAGCGTTCCGCGAAGTGAAGGTGCATGAGATAATGAGCACTGCCATCGAGACGGTCAAGGAGAACGACATCCTTGAAACGGCATTGGAGATCATGCGCGGACTGGACATACGGACCGTACCGGTGATCAATGAAAAGAACGCCGTCGTCGGTATCGTCGGAATGAAGGAGATAATCGATCACAACTGGAGGCGCAAGAACAGGCAGACGGTCGGCGATCTTTCGGGAAAGAACGAGCAGGCGACGATCATTGTGGAATCATTGTGCGCCACCGCACCCAAGACGATATCATGGGATGCGACGGTGGGGGAAGCGGCCTCCGTTATGCTGGATTCATGCATATCCACGCTTCCCGTCGTGGAGAACAACGAACTCGTAGGTATCCTGACGCAGTACGACATCATAGAGATGATGGCCGCGTGCAGAGAGCGGGAAATGATGTACCTCCAGATAGAGGGGCTTGACGATGACGATAAGTACTACTCTGACGCGATGGACCAGGTGATACAGCGTGAGATGGTAAAAGCAGCGAAGGTCAGCATGCCTCAATCACTTACAATACACGTTACGAAGTACAATGCGCAGGGAACGAACAACAAGTACAGTATAAACGCAAGGCTGATAGTCGGCGGGAATATGATAACAGCGAAGGAAGTAGGCTGGGACCTGATGAAAGTGATCGAGGATCTCATGAAAAAGCTGGTCACCATGGTCATTTCCATGAAATCGGAGAAACTCGATCAGAGGAAGAAGATAAAATAAGGTTATCCCAACCTTTTTAATTCCTTTGATGTTCACGGAACTCAGATGACACAATACGAGTCCGCTTCCATCGAGAAACGATGGCAGACCATGTGGCGAGAAGAGTCGATATACAGATTCGATCCCGAGTCGGATGCACCGATATACAGCATAGACAATCCTCCGAGATACACATCGGGGTCGCTGCACCTGGGCCACGCGACCGGCTACTCGCTGATAGATTTTGCAGCGCGGTACAGACGGATGAAGGGATACAACGTATTCTTTCCGTTATGCTTCGATGTTAACGGAACGCCCGTTGAAGTGAAAGTGGAGAAGAAGCACAATATAACGAAGCTCGATCTTCCGAGAAAGGAATACAGGAAGCTCTGCAGTGAATTCGCCAATAGTTTCATTGATGAGATGAAACACCATTTCGAGATACTCGGGGAAAGCATGGATCCCAGCATCTATTACCAAACGGATGCGCCTTACTACAGACGGATAACTCAGATCTCATTTGTCAAACTGTTTGAAAAAGGATTAGTGTACAAAGGCAACTTCCCGGTGAACTGGTGTCCGAGATGTATGACCGCATTGGCGGACGCGGAAGTCGAATACAATGAGAACGTCACCAAACTGAATTACATAAAATTCGTGATAGACGGGACGAAGGATCACATACTTGTTGCCACGACACGGCCGGAACTGCTGTGCACGTGTAAAGTGGTCGCCGTGCACCCGGACGATAAAGAGAAGAAACACCTGATCGGAAAGGAACTGATAACCCCGCTTTACGGACGCAAGGTCAAAGTGATCGCAGATGCGAAAGTGGATCCGAAGTTCGGAACGGGTAACGTGATGATCTGCACCATCGGCGATAAAGATGACCTTGAATGGGTCATGAAGTACAAACTGGAGATGGAAAAGGGCATCGACGAGTTCGGGAAGATGACCGCGCTCGCCGGCAAGTACGAAGGGATGACCGTTAAGGATGCGAGGGCGGCATCGATCGACGACCTGAAAGCAAAAGGATTGATCGTCAGACAGGACGATAATCCGCAGAATGTGTCGATATGCTGGAGGTGCCACGCACCCGTTGAGTTCCTCCAGGTGCCGCAGTGGTTCCTCAAGACGCTTGATTTCAAGAAAGCCATACTGAAGAGGGCGGACGAGATAGATTGGTATCCCGAGTTCATGAAGATACGATTACAGGATTGGGTCAACTCGCTGGAATGGGATTGGGTCCTCAGCAGGCAACGCATCTTTGCAACTCCCGTTCCCGTATGGGAATGCGAAGAGTGCGGAAAGGCGGTCGTCGCAAAGGAAGAACAATGTTATGTCGATCCCACCGAGGATCTTCCTCCCGTTGAGAAATGCGAATGCGGCGGCAAGCTGATCGGATGCACGGACGTTTTCGATACATGGATGGATTCATCGGGTTCACCGTTATACAACACGTTCTGGGAACGTGACGAGAAACTTTTCAAAAAGATGTTCCCGATGTCGATGAGACCGCAGTCCCACGACATCATACGAACGTGGGCGTTCTATACGATGCTGAGAAGTGAACAGATCGCTTCGTCGGTACCGTGGAAGGACATAATGATACACGGTTTCATCATGGCGCCTGACGGTACTCCTATGCATTCATCGATAGGCAATGTGATCAACCCCATACCTATATTGGAGGAGTACGGCGCCGATGCGTTAAGGTACTACGCATGCACCTGCTCGATGGGGATAGACCATGCGTTCCGTGAGAAAGATGTCATAAGAGGAAGGAAACTCTGCAACAAGATATTCAACATGGGAAAATTCGTCGGTCCCCGATTCGATTCGAGACCGAAGATGCCTTCTAACCTGAGATTATCGGATAAATGGATACTCAGCAGGTATTCAGACATCGTCAGGAACGTGACGCAGTACTTCGACGGATACCAGTTCGATAAAGCGATGCGGGACGCGGAGAACTTCATCTGGCATGAGTTCGCTGACCATTACATAGAGATGGTCAAGGCCAGGAAGGACGACGCCGTTAAGTACACGCTGTACACAGTGCTCCTGGGGAGCATCAAGATGATAGCACCGTTCATGCCGCACATAGCGGAAGAGGTGTTCCAGGAACATTTCATGAGATACGAGGATAAAAAGAGCATCCACTTATCGTCATGGCCGGAACCCGTTCTTACGGACAAGAACGCGGAATCGGCAGGCGACATCCTCAAGGATGTCATCGCAGCGGTCCGCAATTGGAAATCCGATAAGAAGATGCCTCTCAACGCGGAATTGAATATGGTGGAACTGATAGGCGATGCCATGATGTTGAACGACGCAAGGGACGACATCATTGAAACGATAAAAGCGAAGAATCTGGATATCGTCGAGAAAGCGGACATAACCGAGGACTTTGTTTCCTTGAAACCGGTCCACGCCAAACTCGGACCGAAGTTCAAAGGGCTTGCGAAACAGATAGTCGACGAGATGACAAAGATGGATCCGAAGAAGGCCGCCTCGGCCTTGAGTTCCGGAGGTATTCAGATGACCGTGAACAACGAAGATATCATTCTTACGGAAGAGTTCGTCGAATTCGATAAGCGCCTTATGCTCAACGGGAAGCACGTGGAAACGATACAGGTCGGCAGTATACTCATAGCCATAGAGCCGTGAGCACTCTCACGCACAGAAGTTCTTATTGGATCACTCGAACGGTTATCCGTTTTCCTTTGAACTTCACACGCGGAAGGTCCATGGCCATCCTGTTAGCGAATTCCTTATGAACTTCCATTACCGATGATTCGTCGCCCAGTTCGATCTTACCGATGGATGTATCACGCACACGTATCTCTCTGATCATTAGATCGGCGAGGCCTACTTTCCCGAGACCGTCCTTCTTTCCCAAGTTGATCTCGAACTTTACCATCCCGAACACGTCTGAGATCTCGTCGTAATCGATCACTCTGCGTACCGTATCCTTGCCTTCCGCATCGGGAACATCGCGGAGCGTTATCTCCATCCCGGTGTATGCGACAATTTCCCGTATTATGTACTCTTCATCCGTTGTAACGAACGAGACGGCCGTTCCTTCCTTACCCGCGCGTCCCGTCCTTCCTATGCGGTGTATGTACGTATCCACGTTGTCCGGGATATCATAGTTTATCACGTAAGCGATGTCATCGATATCGAGACCTCTGGCCGCCACATCCGTTGCTATCAGGATGTCGATGTTATCGGTCTTGAAATCCTTCAGCACCTTTTCCCGCCTCGACTGGGACATATCGCCGTGGATCGCTTCCGCCTTATAGTCAAGGCCTTTCAGTCTTTCATCGAGAATGTCGACCATCCGCTTCGTGTGGCAGAAGATTATCGCTTTCGGTTCGTCGATATCGAGTATGCGGCATAACGCCCATACTTTGTTCCTCCTTCCCACGGAGATGTAGTACTGCTTCGTCAGATCCAATACCAACTCATCTTCCGAAACGGTTATCTCCTTGGGCTTCACCATGTAATCGGTTGCCAGACGTTTCACGTTCTCTGAAAGCGTAGCGGAAAAGAGAAGCGTCTGTCTTCCGCCTTTGGGCATCGACGACATTATGAATTCAATATCTTCGATGAACCCCATGTCCAACATCCGATCCGCTTCATCGAGTACGAGAACGGAGATGTTCGTTAAATTCAAGTTTCCGCGCATTATCATATCTTTGACCCTTCCGGGCGTTCCGGCGATCACGTCCGCGCCTTTGCTCAGCTTCGTTATCTGCCCTTCGATGGATGCGCCGCCGTATATGGCAACGCATTTGTGCCCCGAATATAATGATAATTTATTGATCTCATCGGCCACCTGCGTCGCCAACTCTCGAGTCGGCGCAAGTATTATCGAAGAAGGTATCTTCTGTTCCGACTTGATCCTGCTCAATATTATCGATCCGAACGCGCCCGTCTTACCTGTTCCGGTCTGTGCTTGCGCGAACATGTCCGCGCCGTTTATCCCTTCCGGGATCGCTGCCTTCTGTATCGGTGTCGGCTCCGTCCATCCCATGGACTCCATTGCCTTTACAACACTGGATGATATTCCTAATTCCTCAAATTTTGAAACCATATGTATCACGGTTCTGAAACTCACTGCCTGCGACTGCCGCAGACTCCGCTTGTAGCACACGTGCGATTGATTTCCACTATAAAAATGTAGCCCGCATATCGGCATTTGTGAAAGCTCTGCACGGCGGCATATAAGATCGAGATTTCGATGCCTCGGAGCGGATAGATTTATATTCGGCGATTTGTTCCCCAGCCTTACCGCGGGTGTAGTGTAGTTGGTTATCACTTGAGCTTGCCAAGCTTAGGACTCGGGTTCGAATCCCGGCGCCCGCACTCTATCTATTCTGTCTAAAATGTCCATTCTTAACGAGGAACTCCCTGTTTTCGGAGAAGATCTCAGACCTTAAATACAGGAAAATATAAGAAAATCTTACCAGAACCATAAACAAAAGCTATTATATAGGTAGTACCGCGTTTTCGAGTTAACGGGTATTGATGTGTCGCAATACAGCAGATGTACCACCGATTTAGGACCCGATGCGTCCTAAGATACTGAGATGGGGCATTCTTGCAGCGTCATCTTGATACTTTTAGAAAGGGGAAGTGTCCGGTAATGAAAGGGTATCCGTTGCGGTTAAGCCATAAGCGTGTTTTTACAGAAATGCGATCATGCCCGTATATTCCCCTTCTGCTTAACGGAATGAACAGCGGAAGGGGGTGCTTCGAGTGAGATCCAAACTGGCACCTATCGTTTCCGTGTTCGCGGTCTCGCTGCTTATTGTGACGGCTTTGTCGCCATTGGCGTTCCACGACTTCGGATCCGGTCCCTGGAACAGAGGAGGAACGGACGGGTATGAGGACTTCGAACTGGCTGCCGGCCCGATCAGCAGTTTCGCAAATACCAACTACTTCGCGATAACGAATGCAACGGAATTGTCATGGGTGGGCGACGGTAAAGCCCATAAGAACAACAATAACAACACTTCCAACATATGGTCAGCCAACGCTAATTATTATCTCGCCAACCACATAGAATTCGGAAGCCAGGACCTGAACGGCAATCCCAACGCGAGTATATCTATCGTAAAGAGCGGGGCGAACAGTGTGACACTGAACGTCATCGGAACAGTGCCGCAAGGTACTGTGGTGACATATCTCTGCAGCAGCACCGGGTACAGACCCTATCCTACCGTCTTCAGCGGTACGAGCTTTCCCTTCAACAATGTTTACGACGGAACATACACAATGATAGTGTCGTTGGTAACGGCAGCGGGGATAGCTGCTTCAGTTCGTGCTGAGATCAACATAGGTGCGACGACGGTGACCCCGTCGTCCGTAGCATTGACCAATGGTAACTTCACGCCGCTCCCGGCTTTCAACGGTGTATTCGACGGCAACGGGTTCGAGATACGCGGCATGCATACACGGAGCGGCCTGTTCGGCTCCGTCGGCGATAACGGAGTGGTCAAGAATCTCGGCGTCGTGGGCGGTTCGTCCATCAATCCGTGGGGGAGTGCGGGAGGGATCTCCGGATGGGGTGGCACATTCATCAACTGTTACAACGGCAGCACCATTGAGGCGTCGGCGGGCGGCGGCCCGTCTGCCGCCGGAATTTCGGCCAGTTACGGTGCCTCCGGCGTATTCATCAACTGTTACAACACAGGGAGTGTCACGGCAAGAGGATATTCATACTCGGGAGAGGACCACATGACCTCTGCCTCCGGTATCGGGAACGGTACTGCCACCAACTGTTATAACCGAGGGGCCATCTCAGCCATATCCGTAGGAACGGGGGGAGCACCGATGGCGGGCGGGATCAGCTCCTGGGGACACAACTTGATCGCCAATTGTTACAACACAGGTACGATCACGGGTGGTGCGGAATACAGCGGAGGTATTGTGGGATTCACAGCAGGCGGCGATCGTGTGACGGTCGTCAATTGTTATACTTCCACGAGTACTGTCAGGGGTACGTCGCCGTACTACGATGTCTTCATTGACGGCGGGACTGCGAATCCCGCGAGGAAGACCACCACTCCGAACCAAGCGTCCGGGACCAAGAACACCACTGTTATGACCCCGACCCTCGCGGACGCTAAAGCCAACAACTCCATCTATTACACGGGAACGGTGACATTGAGCGGGGTCGTCGTACCCGGATGGGACTTCAACAACGTCTGGACCATCAGCCCCGGTGTGAACAACGGGTATCCGACATTCATCAGCGGTAACACCGTAACAACGAGCTTGACGAATCTCACGAGCAACCTTCCCGCAACGGTGAATACCGGTGCTACACTCAGCGGAACGATAACACCGAACACAGGATACGGTCTTCCGTCATCTGTCGCGGTGACCATGGGCGGGGCCACGGTCGCTGCATCCGGCTACTCATACGATGCTGTCACCGGAGCGTTCTCATTGGCTAACGTCACAGGGAACGTTGTGATAACGGCAACGGGTATGTTGAGAACATATAACGTAACAACAACTTTGGCGAATCTCACAAGCAACCTTCCCGTGTCGGTGGATCACGGCGGCACGGTCAGCGGGACGATAACACCGAGCACAGGATACGGTCTTCCGTCATCTGTCGCGGTGACCATGGGCGGAGCCACGGTCGCTGCATCGGGTTACTCATACGATGCTGTCACCGGAGCGTTCTCATTGGCTAACGTTACAGGGAATGTTGTCGTAACGGCATCGGGTATGTTAAGGACTTACACCATAACAACAACTTTGACGAATCTCACAAGCGACCTTCCCGCATCGGTGAATCATGGCGGCACGGTCAGCGGGACGATCACTCCGAGCACAGGATACGGTCTTCCGTCATCTGTCGCGGTGACCATGGGCGGAGCGACAGTGACTCCGGCCAATTACACGTACAACAGCACCAGCGGAGCGTTCTCATTAACAAGTGTTACCGGAAATGTCGTGATAACGGCAACGGGTATGTTAAGAACATATACCATAACAACGAGCTTGACGAATCTCACAAGCGACCTTCCCGCGTCGGTGGATCACGGCGGCACGGTCAGCGGAACGATAACACCGAGCACAGGGTACGATCTTCCGTCATCTGTCGCGGTGATGATGGGCGGAGCCACGGTCGCTTCGGCCAGTTATACTTACGACAGTACGACCGGAACGTTCTCACTGGCTAACGTCACAGGGGACGTCGTCGTAACGGCATCGGGCGTGCGGATAACTTACACCGTAACAACAACCTTGACGAATCTCACAAGCAACCTTCCCGCGTTGGTCAACCACGGCGGCACGGTCAGCGGGACGATCATACCGAACACAGGACACGGTCTTCCGTCATCTATCACGGTGATGATGGACGGAACGACGGTCGCTCCGACCGATTATACTTACGACGGTACGACCGGAACGTTCTCATTGGTTAACGTTACAGGGAACGTCGTCGTAACGGCAACGGGTGTGCTGAACACTTACACCGTGACGAAGGATCTGGCCGACCTCTCGAGCGACATTCCCGATACCATCAACCATGGTTTCACACTCAGCGGAACCATATCTGCGGACACAGGATACAGTCTTCCGTTGTCGATAACGGTGACCGTCAACGGAACAACGATCGTTCCGGCCAATTACTCGTATAACAGTTCCACCGGAGCGTTCTCGTTACCGGGGGCATATGTCACCGGAAACGTTGTAATAACTGCATCGGGTGTGCCGGTGTACAACGTAACAACGAACTTCACGGACCTCTCGAGCAACATTCCGGCGACGGTCGTCCATGGTACAACGCTGAGCGGAACGATATCCGCGGACACAGGATACGGTCTGCCGACCAACATGACGGTGACGGTGGACGGATCGCCCATCTCTCCTGCCAATTACGGATACAACAGCGTCACGGGAGTGTTCACATTATCAGGAGCACACGTCACCGGCGATGTTGTGATAATGGCATCGGGTGTTCTTAACAATTACACCGTTACGAAGGACTTCACCGGTCTGGTAAGCGACATACCCGCGAACATAAACCACGGTTACACGGTCAGCGGAACCATCTCGACCATTACAGGATACGACCTCCCGTCATCAATTACGGTGACCATGGGCGGATCGACCGTGGATCCGGCCGATTACATATACAACGAGTCCACAGGTGCATTCTCATTAGTTTACGTTACCGGCAACGTTGTGATAACGGCATTGGGCGAACTGAGGTCATACACTGTGACCAACAACGTCACCGATACTGTTCCTGCATCTCCGCACGACGCGTTCCACGGGACGGCGTATGGCGTGACCCTTATACCGAACCCCGGGTTCGATCTTCCCGTGAACATCACGATACATGTCGCCGGGACGGAACTGACGCTTCTCGATGATTACGTATACGATCCGAGCACCGGCCTCATATCGATCAACGGCGAGTCTGTGACGGGAGAGATCACCATCAGCGGCGCCGCGACACCGGACGGTGACCCGGCGTACTGGTACAAAGTGACATTCGACCCGGATAACGGAGGGTCCGTATGGGATGAATTCATTCCCGTATCCTCTCCCGGACCTGTCGGAAAGCCGGCGGATCCGATATTAGAGACGTTCGTATTCGAAGGATGGTTCAACGGAGCGGATGAATGGATATTCACCGATGACGTGACCGAAGATATTCTTCTCAAAGCTAAGTGGTCACATGACCTGACGGACTGGTGGGTAGTTACGTTCAACCCGGACAACGGAGAGCCGACATGGGATTCGTATATACTTAAGTCTCCTGCGGGACCTGCGGCGATACCTCCGGAACCGTCGAAGTACACATTCGTCTTCGACGGATGGTTCAACGGAGCGGATGAATGGATATTCACCGAGAACGTCACATCCGATCTCACCCTGACCGCCCATTGGGCCTATGACCCGGCATACTGGTACACAGTGACATTCGACCCGAACAACAGAGGGTCTACATGGGATGAATTCATTCTCAAGTCCCATGCGGGACCTGTCGGAAAGCCGGCGGATCCGATATTAGAGACGTTCGTATTCAAAGGATGGTTCAACGGAGCGGATGAATGGATATTCACCGATAACGTCACTTCGAACATGATCCTTACGGCCGAGTGGTCTCATGACCTGACAGATTGGTGGGTAGTTACGTTCGATCCTGACAACGGAGACCCGACATGGGATTCGTATATACTTAAATCCCCTCCGGGGCCGGTGGCGAGACCTCTGAATCCCGTGAAGGCGACGTACACATTCAACGGATGGTTCAACGGAGCGACCGCGTGGGATTTCGGCCACGATATCACATCCGATCTGACACTCACGGTCAACTGGGCCTATGACCCTGCATACTGGTACAAAGTGATATTCGATCCGAACAACGGTGAGTCGACGAAGGACGTATATGTGCTGAGATCTCCGGAGGGACCTGTTCCCAAGCCTGCGGATCCGATATTAGAGACGTTCGTATTCGAAGGATGGTTCAACGGAGCGGATGAATGGATATTCACCGATAACGTCACTTCGAACATGATCCTTACAGCGAAATGGTCAGAGGATACGGCATTCTGGTGGATCGTGACATTCGACCCGGACAACGGAGAACCGACATGGGATTCGTATATACTTAAGTCCCCTCCGGGGCCGGCGGCGAGACCTCTGAACCCGGTGAAGGCGGACTACTTATTCGATGGATGGTACAACGGAGGAACTGAATGGATATTCACCGACAACGTTACGTCGAACCTGACCCTCACGGCCGAGTGGTCACATGACCCGGAAGACTGGTGGATCGTTACATTCGACCCGAATAACGGAGGATCGACGTGGGATGATTTCGTTCACACCCCTGCGGGACCCGTCGCAAAGCCGGCGCCGGATCCTGTATCGGCCACATACAAGTTCGACGGATGGTTCAACGGGGACTCCCTGTGGAATTTCGATAATAACGTTACGTCGAACATCGTCCTTACGGCGAAGTGGTCATATGACCCGGCAGACTGGTGGGTAGTTACGTTCAACCCGGATAACGGAGACCCTGCATGGGACGTCTATGTGCTCAAGACCCCTCCGGGGTCTGTAACGAGGCCTGTGAGTCCCGTGAAGGCGACATACATATTCAACGGATGGTTCAACGGAACGACCGCGTGGAATTTCGATAATAACGTTACAGGGAACATGACGCTCACGGTCAGGTGGACCCATGACCCGGCATACTGGCACAAAGTGACGTTCAACCCGAACAACGGAAGCTCTACGTGGGACGTCTATGTACTGAAGTCTCCGGAGGGACCTGTCGCACAGCCGGCGGATCCTGTATTGGCAACATACAGGTTCGACGGATGGTACAACGGAGGATCCCGGTGGAATTTCGTCAATAACGTCAATTCGAACATGGTCCTTACGGCCAGCTGGTCGGAGGATACGGCATTCTGGTGGATAGTAACGTTCGATCCGGACAACGGAGGATCGACGTGGGATGTCTTCATTCCCAAGACCCCTGCGGGACCCGCGGCCAGACCTTTGGACCCCGTGAAATCGACGTACGTCTTCGACGGATGGTTCAACGGAACGACCGAATGGAATTTCGCCAATGACGTCGGATCGAACATGACACTCAAGGCCAGGTGGGCCCATGATCCTGCACACTGGTATACGGTGGCGTTCGACGCCGACGGCGGATCGCCGACGCCTGCTCCGCAGTACTTCTTGAAATCAGGGATCAACCCTTACATCTTACGGCCTGCGGACCCTGTTAAAGCGGCGTACGCCGTAAGCGGATGGACGGACGGCACCAAGATGTGGGACTTCAGCAGCGAGAGAGTAACGTCAGATATTACGCTGACCGCCGTATGGGTGCCCGACAACTCACCGTCCCATTGGTATGAAGTGAGATTCAACACCGACGGCGGGTCGACTGCGCCGCCCTCTCAGTACTTCCCGAAGATCGGTACCGACCTCCTGGTCTCACGGCCGCCCGATCCGATCAAGGATATGTTCATATTCCAAGAATGGTCCGACGGCACCAGGATCTGGGACTTCGGCAGCGATAAAGTAACGTCGGATATGACGCTGACCGCCGAATGGTTCCACGACCCGGCACACTGGTATTCGGTGGATGTGACCGGCAACAATGTTGTCAAATCCACTACGAAGGTTCCGCACGGTCAGACCAACCTTCAGATCATCGTATCGCCGGCAGCCAGATACGTTCTCGATGCCGGCATATCGGTGAAAATGGGCGCCGTCACACTTCAAAGAGGAACGGATTACACATACGACAGGAATGCCGCGTACTCCGAAGGGACCGTCAGGTTCCTCATACCCGTAAGCGACAGCGTTGTCATTGAAGCTTCGTCCTCTCACGGAGGGTTCTTCATCACGGGAAAGGTAACTGACCGCAGCGGGGTGCCTTTGAGCGGGGTGGTCGTGACATACACCGGAGGCGTGGGAACTTCAGTTGTCACGGGACCGAGCGGAGAATACAGTTTCAAGGTCCCGTACGGATCGCTCGTCACGATAACTTCTGTCGCACTCGACGGATACAACCTGTATCCGGTGTCTCAGGTGCCGTTCTATCTGGGTAACGTTCTTTCAGACAGGTCGGGCGTGAATTTCTCATTGGCCGGAAAATCAGGAACTGTACCGGATGCCATGGAGCACGGGAAGATCGAATGGTTCAACGGCCTCAGATGGGTCACGCTGGACGGTGAACTGGAATTGGCCTCCGGCTCTATGATACCTATCAGAGCGGTGGCCGATCCGGGGTACAAGTTCACGGGATGGATCGGTGTGGATGGTACTACATCAACGATCATGCTGACCGTGGACGGCACCACTAAGAACATTAAAGCAACGTTCGAGGCGATCTGATGAAACGCGCTTTGATGTCGATATTCGTTGCCGCATTACTGATCGCGGCGATCCCGCTCAGCTTCGCAACAACAGCGGGAGACGACTCTGACGATGATGATCCGTTCGAGGATTACATTGGGATAAGCAGTGCGGCGGACCTCGCGAAGATCGGTAACGATGAAGAATATTCTTTGGACAAGAAATATTATCTTACGAACAGCATAGACTTCGGCACCGAAGATTACTCGCCGGACGGTGTTGATATGGAGATCGCGGTCTCTATGTCAAGCAGCAGACTCGTCGTTGATATCTACGTGGACGGCGAGAAACCTGATATTGAAAGAGATAAAGCGTATGCGTGGCTTGTAAGGACCGATACCTCGATGGCAACATACTTCCCGGTACCGATCGTGAACGGGTCTGCGGTCATCTACGAGAACTTTGACGGAACGGACAGTGTTCCGAACGGAACGTATATACTTACGATAGGGGGCGAGGAGCCGTTCGATTTCGCATATTCGTGCGAGATCGAGGTTTTCGGCGGTTCGGCGAAGATAGTTTCCGCTGACGCTGACAGAACAACGTTCAACAGCAACGGTAATTTCATCCCCATCGGTTCGGAGGATGAACCGTTCACAGGCATATTCGACGGCAACGGATATGTGATCAGCAGGATGCATACGGCGGTCTTTTCATCGGAGACCCTGACGTATTCGGGCCTGATCGGATTCGCCTTCGAAGCGGAGATAGTGAATCTCGGTGTTGTGAACGGTTCGTCCGTTTCAGTATCCATAAGGGAATCCCCCGACGATTACGCATATGCGGGAGGCATCGCAGGATACTCTTCCGCAACGGTCACCGGATGTTACAACGCAGGCCTTGTCTCAGCAGCATCGTATTCGAACGCGCACGCAGGCGGAATATCCGGAATGGCATCGGTGCAGATCAGCGGCAGTTACAACAGCGGTCCTGTTTCGGCAATTGCCGGCACTGAGGCATATGCAGGCGGTCTGATCGCCTGGGCGCAGACCGGCGCGCATCATGACAACTACAACATAGGTGATGTGGCGGCATCGTCGCCCTCCAATGCATACGCAGGCGGCCTGATCGCCTGGGCGCAAGCATCGTCCGCGGAAAGGTCCTACAACGCCGGTACGATCTCGGCATGGGCTCTGACAGATGCATACGCAGGCGGCATCGTCGGAATAACCAGAATGGGAGAGTCGCCGGTGACCGATTGTTACAACACGGGCGACATCATGGCCGGAGTGATGATGGGTCCGGTCGGGGCATCGGCGGGAGGCATCGCCGGTATGACGGATGCGGCCATCACCAACTGTTACAGCATAGGCAGCATCTCAGCCTCATCAATGTTATTCTTCATCGGCGCACCCGCATATGCGGGCGGTATCGCCGGGATAACCGGATCGCCGGTGACCAACTGTTACTATGCCGCCGGCATACTCGATTGCAACGGAAGCAACACCAACCGGCTTGTCGGTAACGGCGGCGGGGTGATCGACGGCGGCACCTCTGGCAGAGCCAATGATCAAGACTCCGGCGCTAAAAGCCTTGCGAGTATGAGACCGACCGTCGCGAGTGCCGTACTCGGCACTTCGATATACTTCCTCGGAACGACGGCGGGCATCCCCGGATGGGATTTCATTGATACTTGGACGATAATGACCTACGTGAACGACGGATACCCGGTGCTCATGGCGTTCGCGGGAGAGGTCATCATCACTGAGCACCCGGAGAACACCGTGGTCCCGGAAGGAGGGACGGCCACATTCTCGGCGTTGGTGGAAACGCTGCCTCCCGGCATCCCCGTCGGTTACCAATGGCAGGTATCCGATGACGGAATGGATTGGGAGGACCTTTACGGGGAGAACGGCAAAGGCCTTACGGTAAAGAATGTCACCATGGACCACGACGGTATTCTGTACAGGCTTGTCGCATCAACGCAAAGTCACACGGTAGAGTCGTTTGCCGCCGTCCTGACGGTCGCGTGGACGCTCTCGCTTACCGATGATCCTGAGAACGGTCAGATATTCTGGTCGGTCGGCGGAGGGCCGGAGACCGAACTCACGGCAGCGGCGCCTGCGATCTTCCTTCCCGGAACGGTGGTCACCCTCAGAGCTGAGGGAATATCAGGATGCGAGTTCTCGTATTGGACCGGGGACGTAACGGGATTGGACACAACGACCATCATGATCAACGATCACAAATACATAGGAGCGGTGTTCTATGACGATCATTTCACGCTGTCTCTCAGGGATGACGTGGAGAACGGCCGGATATTCTGGTCGATCGACGGCGGTATCGAGACGGAACTTACGCCATCGACACCAAGGAACTTCCCCGTGGGAACCGACGTAACGTTAAGAGCGCAGGCGGTGGCCGGATGGGTCTTCTCATACTGGACCGGGGATACGATCGGATCGATCACGACAACGGTCACGATGGATTCTCACAGGTCGATAGGAGTTGTATTCTATCATGACGTTGAAGGAGAGTACTTCACACTCTCCGGAAAAGACGTGGAGAACGGTCAGATACTCTGGTCGATCGACGGCGGTCTGGAAACGGAACTTACGCCGACAACATCAAGGAACTTCCCCCGTGATACGGAAGTAACTCTCAGAGCGCAAGAAGAGACCGGATGGGCATTCTCATACTGGACAGGGGATACGATCGGTCTGGCCACAACAAGTGTCGTGATGAATGATCACAGGTCGGTGGGAGTCGTGTTCTATCATGACGTTGAAGGCGACTATTTCAAATTGTCCGGTAAAGATGTAGAGAACGGTCAGATATTCTGGTCGATCGACGGCGGTCTGGAGACGGAACTTACGCCGACAACATCAAGGAACTTCCCCCGTGATACGGAAGTAACTCTCAGAGCGCAAGCAGAGACCGGATGGGTCTTCTCATACTGGACGGGAGATGCGATGGGTCTGAGCACAACAACGGTCACGATGGACTATCACAGATCGGTAGGAGCGGTATTCTACAATGACGTTGAAGGCGGGTACTTCACACTATCCCTAAAGGATGACGCAGAGAACGGTCAGATACTCTGGTCAGTTGACGGTGGTCTGGAGATGGAACTCACGTTAACGACGCCTATGAACTTCCCTATCGGCACGGAAGTGACCCTCAGAGCCAAAGCGGCATCGGGATACGGATTCTCATACTGGACCGGGGATGCAACGGGTCTGAGCACAACAACGGTCACGATGGATTCTCACAGGTCGATAGGAGTTGTATTCTATCATGACGTTGAAGGAGAGTACTTCACACTCTCCGGAAAAGACGTGGAGAACGGTCAGATATTCTGGTCGATCGACGGCGGTATCGAGACGGAACTTACGCCATCGACACCAAGGAACTTCCCCGTGGGAACCGACGTAACGTTAAGAGCCGAAGCGGTGACCGGATGGGCATTCTCATACTGGACCGGGGATGCAACGGGTCTGAGCACAACAACGGTCACGATGGACGATCACAGATCGGTAGGAGCGGTATTCTACACTGATGTTTATGGAGGGCATTACACGCTGTCCGGTAAAGATGTAGAGAACGGTCAGATATTCTGGTCAATTGACGGCGGTATCGAGACGGAACTTACGCCGACAACATCAAGGAACTTCCCCCGTGATACGGAAGTAACTCTCAGAGCGCAAGCAGAGACCGGATGGGCATTCTCATACTGGACGGGAGATGCGACGGGTCTGAGTACAACGACGGTCACGATGAACGGACATGCCGAAGTGGGAGCTGTGTTCTACGAGAACGCTGAAGGCATGTACTTCACATTATCTGTCAAGGATGACTTAGAGAACGGTCGGATATTCTGGTCGATCGACGGCGGTCTGGAAACGGAACTTACGCCATCGACACCAAGGAACTTCCCCGTGGGAACCGACGTAACGTTAAAAGCCGAAGCGGTGACCGGATGGGCATTCTCATACTGGACGGGAGATGCGATGGGACCGATAACAACGACGGTCACAATGAACGGTCACGCCGAAGTGGGAGCGGTGTTCCTTAATGACGTTGAGGGTGAGTATTTCACACTCTCCGGAAAAGACGTGGCGAACGGTCGGATATTCTGGTCGATCGACGGAGGCCTTGCGACAGAACTTACATCAACGGTGTCTGCGAACTTCCTTCCCGGAACAGTGGTCACCCTCAGAGCGGAAGGGATATCGGGGTACGAGTTCTCATACTGGACCGGGGATGCGACGGGTCTGAGCACAACGACGGTCAATATGAACGATCACAGATCGGTGGGAGCGGTATTCTACGAGGACGCCGAAGGCAAGTACTTCACATTGTCACTTGCAGACGAGACCCTCACAGATGTGTCCCTGTTGAAAGCGGCGGAGCACGGCCGGATATTCTGGTCGGTCGGCGTAGGATCGGAGACGGAACTTACGTCAGCGACGCCGAGGAACTTCCCTCTCGACACGTTGGTAGCCCTGAGGACCCAAACGGACTCGAGATACCAGTTCCTGTACTGGATCGAAGATGCAACGGGATCGAGCGTTACAACGATTGTCAAGATGGATGAGCAAAGATCCGTAGGAGCGTTATTCGGTGAAGAGATCACGGACGACGTAGTGGGTCCGGGCTCGGGATCCGGTTGCAACTGGCTATGGATACTTCTGATAATCGCATTGATCCTGCTGATAGTCCTGTTCTTCGTACTGAAGAGGAAGAAAGAAGAAGAGGAAGAACTGGCGGAAGAAGCAGCAACTCCGAATGCAGGATCTCCAAAAGCGGAGGCACAGGAAGAGGCGGTTCCGAATGCAGAGACGAAAGAACCGGCAGCTCCGAAGGCAGAAGCGACAAAAGGGGAAGCGGCAGCTCCTGCGGAAGAGGGGGTTCCGAAGGCAGAGGAAGACGGGAATAAGAATAAGGACCTGAAAGAGAAGAATGAGGATCTCAAGAAAAAGAATAAGGACCTGAAGGACGAGAACAAGGACCTCAAGAAGAAGAAAGAGGAGAAATCTCTTAAGAAAGAGAACAAGGACCTCAAGAAGAAGAATAAAGATCTGAAAAAGAAGAACAAGGATCTGAAGAAGAGTCTGAAGAAAGGCAAGAAGTGACGCAAAGAACAGAAATGGGTGAAAGATGCAGGAGAAAGGGTTTCCTGCATCTTTCATTTTTCTTTGGGCAGCAACATACCCGCCGATCACCCCTTTCATTGTCCCTACGTATCAACGCATGATCGACAAGTCCCATCGTTACTAAGACCCGTTAAGTTGTTTCCGGCATTGTATATGAGGACCTGTATTTTAGCCTTTGTAGGACCACATTATACAACAAGGAGAATTTATTCGGAGTTAATCTTAAGCGGATAATCTCTCGCTCGTCGGTCCATCCCGTCTTACATTCTCCTCTATGTTCGGAGATGATGTACACGCACATACAAAAGGATTTTCCATGAGGCCCGCAAAGGGTCAACGAACAAATACTTCGGTCCCCCTACAGAGACATCATGCCGTATGTACCGTTAAGCACACCGGCGGGAATGATATACATTCAGGGAACCGAAGAGCACATAGTCTGGATAGGATTCTCGAAGCCGGACACATCCGAAGGGATAACGCCCGCCATAGAGAAAGCGGTCAAACAATTGAATGAATATCTTGACGGCAGGCGCAAAGGATTCGATCTTCCGATCATGGTGAACGGGAGCAGCCTCCAGAAGGCCGTTTGCAGCTCGCTTATGAAGATACCGTACGGAAAGACGGTAACGTACAAGGATGTGGCCGCGGACATCGGCAATCCGAAAGCGATACGGGCGGTAGCCAGCGCCGTTGGGAAGAATCCCGTATCGATTGTGATACCGTGCCACAGGGTCATCGGCTCCGACGGTAATATGAGGGGATTCGCCGGAGGGATACCGTTCAAAGAATATCTTCTGGAGGTGGAAGGATGGACCCCGAAGAAATGAGAAGATCGTTCTTAACGAACGCCGACCCCGCATATAAGGAATTCAGCACCAAGATCGTTGTTCCGGGAGAATACAAAGTGATCGGGATAAAGATGCCCGTGATAAGGAGATTCGCAAAAGAGATAACCAAAGGCGATTGGAAACGATATCTTAACGAGACCGCGGACGAATATTCCGAGGATCTGCTGCTGAGAGGTTTCGTAATAACAGGATGCAGAACGGACATTGACGAAAAACTGAGAATGTTGTCGGAATTCATCCCCTTGATCGATAATTGGTCGATATGCGACTCCGTTTGCATGTCCCTTAACGTCAACAGGAAGAACAAGGATGCCGTTTGGAACGTGATCATTCATTTTCTTGATTCCGATAAGGAATTTGAACAGAGAGCCGCGGTCGTTCTGATGCTGGCGCATTTCATCGACGATGAACACATCGACCGCGTGATATCATACGCGGATAACGTGGCACATCAAGGCTACTATGTCAGAATGGCCGTCGCTTGGTGCCTCTCCGTCTGTTTCGTCAAATACCCGGAAAGGACGATGGAGTATCTGAAGAACTGCAGTCTGGATGACATCACTTTTAACAAAACGTTGAGCAAGATAACCGATTCGTTCAGAGTGGACGACGATCTTAAGGAGAAGATCAGGAAGATGCGCCGCAGGAAGGCCGTCTGATCCTCTTTGATGTCTTCGCCATATCTCCGATCTCTTTTGCGATCTTGTCTGCGTTCTCCTTTCCTATGCGCGCTCCTGACCGCTTGTACCACGACCATCCGCGCTTTTCAAATTCGTCCTTGAATTCATCGGCTGTGACCGCAATGACCTTCCTCGTGAATGCGTCGTTATCCAGGAGTATCGCCATCATCGCTTTCGGGACGAATACCAACGTAACGTCGAACGGCCTGGAAACGAAATTTATCTTTCCCGCATAATCCTTGCGCTGCTGCAGTTCGTGATACAATTCCGGGGTGTCGGTGACCTCCGGATACGGCATAACAGTGTATTCTCCGGGAACGAACCCGAATCTTCCCGATATGAGACTGAAAGAGACATCACATACCGCCGAGAGACGGTTGCAGAAGTTCCTCACCTCTGATACGCGCCCTCCGAACATCTCCCTTGCGCTGCACAACCCGTCCTTTAAGAAAACGGTCGAATCGTTCGTTATCACTAAAACTCGCATAACTCATCCTTTCCCGTAGAAGCGGAATGCGATATTGCAGTTGCCCTCATGCGACACCATGCACGGCCCCATCGGCTTATTCGGATCGCAGACCTTCCCGAACATGGGACATTCTTCCGATCGTATCAATCCTCTCAGGACCTCGCCGCATCTGCATCCCTTCGCTTCTTCCTCGACCTCGGGCATCCTTGCCAATATATCTTCATGGACCTTCGTTGCATCGGCGGCCGCGAATTCTTCTCTGAGTGCAAGCGCGCTCTTCTGTATCACCGGGAAGCCTCTCCATGCCTTATCGATAGTTGTGAACGTTTTTGACATAAGGTCCTGCGCTTTGAGGTTGCCTTCCTTCTTCACCAATCGCGAATATTCATTCTCGACCTCCGCACGCCCTTCCTTGATCTGTTTCGCAAGCATATACGACGCCATCAGAAGGTCCAGCGGTTCAAAGCCGGCGATCACCTGCGGCATCTTGTATTGCGAGGAGAACGGCTCGAATATCCCGAGTCCGGTTATAACTGCAACGTGACCGGGCTGTATGAACCCGTTCACCTTTATCTCGCCCATATCGAATATCGCTTTCAAAGCGGGAGGCACTATCCTGTGGCAGCTGTAGACGCTGAAGTTCTCGGGAACCCCTTTACTCAGAGGCACCGCGGTGGTCGGTGCCGTCGTTTCAAATCCTACGGCCATGAACACCACGTCTTCGCGTTGAGCGGATGCCATACGGACCGCGTCCTCTATTGAGTACACAATGCGTACGTCGGCGCCGTCAGCTTTCGCGTCGTTCAGCGATCCGATGGATGTGGGGACCTTCATCATATCCCCGAATACGCATACCGTCTTCCCGGAACGCGCCAATGTTATTCCCGCGGCCACTTCCGTGCTGGTGGTCACACAAACCGGGCATCCGGGGCCCTGGCGTATCTCCACCCCGACATTTTTCAGAAGTTCTTCGAGACCGAAACGAACCATCGTATCCTGGTGGGTGCCGCATACATGCATCAGCTTGCATTCAACGTTCAGCGCTTTGATATCCTTCAATATTCGTTCCGCCGTGCCTCCGTCCCTAAGTTTGAACATCGCCGGCCTCCTTTATCATTATCGAGCGTACGCGGCACGACATGCCTTCCGTTACCTTCACGGGGCCGTTGCACTCGGGGCACGACAGTACGGGAACGGAATGGTCGTATCCTTCGCTCTTCAGTATCTCGGGAGCGCCGTCATAACCGCATTCTTTGCACAGGATGCGTATCGCTTCGTGTTCTATCGTGAGTTTCGCGGCAGAGAGTATCGTATCCTTCGCCATCACTTCGAATGCGAATGTCATTTGATCGTCGCCGAGATTGGTCATATCCCCTATGACCAGGATCAATTCCTCGACCTCGTGAACATCATATCCCTTAAGCTCATCCAGAACTGCGTTCATGATGTCCGACATCACCGCGACCTCGTGCACGTTCCGTCATTAACATCTCAGATTAAGTTATTTCCATCCGCGGCTGTCGCACATGTCCGCTACGGAACACGCATCACATTTCGGATGGTTCGGGATGCATATCGTCTGCCCATGCCTTACAAGATATCGGTTAACGTCGGACCATCTGTCCTTTGGTGTTATCTTCATCAATTCGAATTCCGTTTCATCAGGGGTGCGCGTTCTCACCAACCCCATGAGATTTGCTATCCTGTGAACGTGTGTGTCGACGCATATAGCCTGTATGCCGAAGGCATACGAACGGACGCAGTTGGCGGTTTTACGGCCGACCATCGGTAAACTCAAAAGGTCGTCTATATCCGACGGGACCTTCGAATTAAAATCGTTTATCAGCATGTTACAGACATCTATCAGCGCCTTCCCTTTCTGCATCGGGAATCCGGACGGTCTTATAAGCGCCGCGACATCATTCAGATCGGCGTTGGCTATCGACCCTATCGAATCGAAACGAGCGAACAGTGCGTCTGATGCTTTCCTGGTGTTGTTATCTTTCGTCCTTTGCGAGAGTATCATCGCCATCAATACGTGAAATGGTGAAGGATCCCATTTAGGATCTAAACCTTCGGACGATCTGCCGGGATACGCACCGCGTCCGTATTCCCCTGAAAGGCGGTCCAGTATGACGGTCATATCTTTTTCAGCCATGACATAGCCTCCCCTGCCATATTCAGCGACCCGGTTATCAGTATCGTTCCTTTTCCGATAACGGAGTCTATCGCCTCTCCTATTCCGTTCTCTACTGAAACGTCATTCGAATATCTTCTCATTATTTCCGCAAGCCTTTCCGCGGGCATTGCCCTTTCGGAATTCGGTGATGTCACCACGATCCTCGATGCCGTTCGTGACATGTGCTTGCATATCTCATCCGCAGACTTATCGCCGAACATGCCTATTATCAGTATCACTTTGCCGTACGTCTTAAGAATATCATCGGCAAGTATCTCGGCGCCGGCCGCGGTATGCGACACATCGATTATTATCTCTTCGTCTTTCAAATATTCCATCCTTCCGCGCCATACAACATCCTTCAGCCCGTTTGATATCTGATCTCCGGTGATGCCGATGTTCAGCGCTCTTATGCATTCTATCGCGACGGCGGCGTTCTCCGCCTGACAGCTTCCCGGTATCCCTATCCTGTACTTGCGTCCCTGATATTCTGTTTCGACACGTCCGTCACTGAACGAGAGGACCTTGACCTCATCAGGCGGTATCGCGATGAGCGGCGCATCCCTTTTCTTTGCGACGTCCCGTATCACATCCAGGACGCTGTTCGTGTTCGATGTGATCACCGGTACTTTATGCTTTATTATGCCTGCCTTCTCGAACGCTATCTTCTCTACGGTGTCACCGAGTATCTCCGCATGTTCCATACTTATGTGCGTTATTGCCGTCACTTCAGGCATGAGGACGTTCGTTGCGTCCAGCCTTCCGCCCATCCCCGTCTCTATGACCGCGTACTTCACTCCTTTGTCTGAGAAATGAAGGAACGCCAATGCCGTCGCCACTTCAAAGAAGGTGCATTCCATACCTTCCGATGCCATTCGGTCCGCTACGGGCCTTACTTTCTCCATTAATGATCCCAATTCATCATCTTCGATATCTTTGCCGTTCACTGATATGCGTTCGTTGAATCTCATCAGATGCGGCGATGTGTACAGGCCTGCGTTCACACCCGCTTTCAGTAATACGGAATAGATCATCGAGCACGTCGACCCTTTTCCGTCGGAACCTGCCACGTGTATCGCCGTGATATCGTTCTGAGGGTCTCCCAGCCTTCTCAGAAGTTCAGCGGTGCTCTCGAGGCCGAAGCGCATCTTGCTCACTCCGAATCCGTACATCCATTCCCCGAACCGCGTTGAACGATCGGTCATGTATGCGCCTCCTTTCTGTGTATCGCAGTGTACGTCAACACTCCGTTGATCTGTTCCGATCTCATCAGGCACAGAGAGTTCACAGCGGATGTTATCTCTTCCGTTGCCCGGGGGCGCTCGTTTGTGCGTATCTCCCTGCCTATCGTTATATGAGCATCGAACCGTTCGTCGATGCCGATACCGGCATCCGTTAACCCTTTGACCAATGCGCTTCGGAGATCCTTCAGCGTTCCGTTCTCCGAGATGCCGACCCACCATATGTCCCCGCCGTCCCTGCGGAATCTGCCTATTCGGTCCATCGACAAAGAGAATCGTTCGAATCGTACGGAATTCATGATATCTTTCACTTTTTCGGTTTTAGCGGTATCGCATTCCCCTAAGAACGCTAATGTCAGATGTATGTTCTCCGCTCTTGTGAATCTGCCGCGTTCCGACTTTGCCTTCAGCATATCCCGCAACTCAGCGATACGTATACGGGCGGCGTCGTCAGGTTCTACGGCGATGAATAAACGCATGATACATCCTCAAAGATCCTCGGCCATGCGCGATATCATCTCGCGCACCGTCATTTTCCTTCTCTTGGCCATCGATCGCATGATGATCATCGTCCCCGAACCGTACTGCGCCGCCTTCTTCGGCCTTTCGGCGAGTTCCGGTTGGCCGAGGGATCTTGCCACATCCCTCAGCAATGGTTTTCTTATATCTCCTTCCGAAACTCCCGACATGCCCACCGAGTTCACGAAATCGACGATCCTGCCGTCAAGATAGGGATGGATCATGTTCTTTCCGAAATGTTCGGCCACCGAACGCTCATGCGCAAGCGTTACATTCATCAGATCGATCATGTCGTCATTGACTGTGGCGGCCAACTCCGCGTCGCTCAATCCTATGTACTTTGAATATCCTACGAAAAGCTCATCCGCACCTTGCCCCGTAAGGACGATCCGCTCTGCCGCGTGCTTCAGAACGAAATACGCCGGGACCTCGAACGATATCGTTATCGGGTTCACGGTGCCGGTAACTCTTATCATGTTGGGTATCTCTTTCTCAAGATCATCTTCCGTTATCTCGATGTGCTTCCATCGGATCCCCAACGTCTCGGCCATGCATCTCGCAACTTTGACGTCATACGCATCTTTCACGCCGACCGTGTATAACGTCACATTACCGTATCTCTTCGAAAGTACGGCGATGATGCCGCTGTCCAGCCCTCCGGAGAATGCTACCGCTACGTCCCTGTCCTCAACGTTCTCTCTGATACAGCATTCCAACGACGACATCAATTCGTTAACGAGATGCGCTGCCACGATTCCTGATTAGAATGCATGTATTTGACTCTGACGCGATATCAGAACGTATGGAATTCCTTCATGCTCCTTACGGTCAATTCAGTCCCTTTGGCGCTCTTTATAGCTCCGACCGTCGCTATGGCGGCGTTCGCCGTCGTAGCGAACGGTATCTCCAGTTCAACGGCAAGACGGCGCATCATGTAACCGTCCCTTCTTGATCCGGAGGACATCGACGGGGTGTTGATTATCATGTTTATCTTGCCCTCGCGCATCAGACCTATTGCATTCGGCACCTGATTGTCACGCACCCTGAACACCGTTGTAACGGGAACCCCGTTCTCACGCAGGAACGTTGATGTTCCCTTGGTCGCGTATATCGAGAATCCCATTCCTATGAGGTCTTTCGCAACATCCAGAAGTCTGGGTTTATCGTTATCGTTGACCGTCATGTACACACCTCCGAACATCGGCAATTTATTCCCGGCGGCTATCAACGCTTTATAACACGCCGTGTAAAGATCATTGTCTATTCCCATCACTTCGCCGGTGCTCTTCATCTCCGGCGTCAGTATCGAATCCACTCCCGGTAATTTGAGGAACGGGAAGACGGACGCTTTCACTGCGAAGTGCTCCGTCTCCCTGTATCCCTTGTAACCCTGCTGTTTTAATGATTGGCCGAGCATCACCCTTGTACTTATCGTCGCTAACGGCAACCCCGTTGCTTTGGCTATGAACGGCACGGTGCGCGATGCGCGCGGGTTCGCCTCTATCATCCACACTTCGTTGTCCTTTACCGCTAATTGAATGTTCAGCATCCCTTTGACGTTGAGCGCTAAAGCAACATCTCTGCATATCTCGATTATACGGTCCTTTATCTTCTCGCTGATCGTGAACGGCGGTAAGACCATTGTCGCGTCACCCGAGTGTACGCCCGCGTATTCGATATGCTCCATTATCCCGCCTACGAGTACGTCTTTACCGTCTGCGACAAGGTCGACATCTATCTCTATCGCCTCCGATAGGTACTTGTCAACAAGTATCGGATGGTTCTTCGACACTTTCACCGCAGTTTCCACATACGTTTTTAGTTCGTCTTCGGAATAAACGATCTCCATCGCCCTGCCCCCGAGAACGTATGACGGTCTTACGAGTACCGGATATCCGATACGCTCGGCGATCTCCCGTGCCTCTTCGAACGAATAACCGGTACCGGATGCCGGCTGTTTGATCTTCAGCTTATCCATCAGTTTGGAGAATCTCTCACGATCCTCGGCGGCATCCATCATGTCGGGACTCGTACCCAATATCTTGGTCTTCCTTCCTTTCAATGCTTTCTCAAGATCCACGGCAAGGTTAACGCTGGTCTGACCGCCGTATTGAACTATCACACCATCCGCATCCTCCTTCTCGATGACGTTCATCACATCCTCAAGCGTCAGAGGTTCGAAATATAAACGATCCGAAATATCGTAATCAGTGGATATCGTCTCCGGGTTGTTGTTTATCACCACCGCGTTAATGCCTTCCCGGCGTAATTCCATGACGCCGTGCACACACGAATAATCGAATTCTATTCCCTGACCGATCCTTATAGGCCCGCCGCCTATTATCACGACGCTCTTCTTGCCGCTGGGCTTCGATTCGCATACTTTTCCGTACGTCGAATAGAAATAAGGCGTTGCGGCGGAGAATTCCGCTGCGCACGTATCGACCATCTTGTATGTGGGGAGAATACCTTCTTTCTTCCTGATGCCGCGGATATCCTTCTCATCCTTCCCGGAAAGTTCCGCTATCGTTTCATCGGCGAAACCCATCTCCTTCGCTTTCCTTAACGTTTCTGTGTCGAGATTGCTCTTGATCCTGTTCTCCATGTCCACGATGTTCTTTATCTTCCGTACGAAGAATTCATCCCATTTCGTCAGATCTGCTATCTTTTCGGTGCTCATCCCTCTGCGGATGGCCTCTGCGATCGCAAAGAGACGTCTGTCGGTCGCGCGGATGAACTCTTCTTCGATCTCGGCGTCCGTCATCTGCACTCTGTCCAATCCTACAACGCCTATCTCCAATGACCGTACCCCTTTCAGTAAGGCTTCTTCGAATGTGCGTCCTATCGACATCGTCTCCCCGGTGCTCTTCATCTGCGTTCCTAAATGCCTGTCTACGGTTCGGAACTTATCGAACGGCCATCTGGGTATCTTCACCACGATGTAATCTATCGTCGGTTCGAACGCTGCGAATGTCTTACCGGTGATCTTATTGGGTATCTCATCCAGCGAGTGGCCTACGGCTATCTTTGCTGACACTCTGGCGATCGGATAACCCGTTGCTTTGGATGCGAGCGCCGATGATCTCGAAACGCGCGGGTTCACCTCTATCAAACGATATTCTTTGGTGACCGGGTCGAATGCGAATTGAACATTACAGCCGCCTTCTATGTGCAATGCCCGTATCACCTTGAACGACGCGTCCCTCATCCTCTGATGATCGCCGTCCGATAACGTCAACGCAGGTGCGCAGACGATGCTCTCGCCTGTGTGTATCCCCATTGCGTCGAGATTCTCCATGTTGCATATTATGATGCAATTATCGTTCTTGTCGCGCATCACTTCATATTCATATTCCTTCCAACCGAGGACGCTCTCCTCTATCAGCACCTGATGGATGCGCGAGTACGCAAGACCTCTGGCGCATATGTCCTCAAGCTCCGCTTTATCGTATGCGATACCTCCGCCGGTACCTCCGAGAGTGTACGCCGGTCTTACGAGTACAGGGTATTTACCGATCCATTCCGCGGCCTCGACCGCTTCTGCGACGGTATTCACGGTCCTGCTCTTCGGGACCGGTTCGCCGATGCTGATCATGGTCTTCTTGAAAAGCTCCCGATCTTCAGCCATTGCGATGCCGTCCGGCTGTGTTCCCAGAAGATCGACGTTCAGTCTCTTGAGATCGCCGCGGTCATCGAGTTCGGAGCATATGTTCAGCGCCGTTTGGCCGCCCATTCCGGATAGTATGCCGTCAACGCCCTCTCTTTCTATTATCTTCGCCACGATATCCGCACGTAACGGTTCGATGTAGACGCTGTCCGCCGTTGCGGGATCCGTCTGTATCGTCGCGGGATTGGAATTCACCAACACCGTCCTGTAGCCTTCCTCTCTTATTGATTTGCACGCTTGCGTTCCCGAGAAGTCGAATTCGGCGGCCTGTCCTATTGTTATCGGGCCTGAACCGATTATCATGAGTTTACGATAATCCTTCTTCATTTGAACGCCTCCATCATCTTTCCGAATCTTCCGAACATGAATGATGTGTCGCACGGCCCCGGAGAAGAATCCGGATGGTATTGCATCGTGATTATCGGAAGGTTGCGGTGTTTCATCCCTTCCTCCGTTCCGTCGTTGACGTTGAATTGATCCGCTATCATATCGGTGCCGTCAAGTGTTTTCGGGTCCACCGCGTACCCGTGGTTCTGCGACGTTATGTAAACGCGCCCTTCGTACTTGACCGGCTGGTTGCAGCCGTGGTGGCCGAACTTCATTTTAAATGTCTTGGCACCTAAGGCCGACCCTATTATCTGATCCCCGAGACCTATGCCCATTATCGGCATCTTCGACGAAATATCGTTAACTGCGGCGACCGCCGTTCTCTTTATATCAGGATGCGCCGGATCTCCCGGACCATCGGATACCAATAATCCGTTCACACCGAGATCGATGATCTTCTGCGCAGAAGTGTCATACGGCAACACGACGATATTGAACAGTTTTGATAACTCCCTGATAACGCTGGCCTTATGGCCGCAGTCCAGTAAACCCACTGTGAGTTCTTTCTTGTTGTCCATGTTCACGATGCCTTTGGAAGATACTTCCGCGACAAGGTTGCTCTCCGACGGTAATGGTGTGCTTTTCAGATCTTTTAACGCCTTGTCGGCATCGCCGAAGCATATCTTGCCTCTGAGCGTTCCGGACTCCCTTATCTTGATGACCAGTTCTCTTGTGTCTATACCAGATAACCCGGGAACATTGTGCTTCTTCATGAACGCGTCTATCGTCTCGTCACCGTACATCTTCGACGGCTCTTTGCAATATTCGCGGACCACCAGCCCGCGTATGTGAACCGCATTCGATTGGTTCAGCTGATCGCACATTCCTCCGTTCCCGATCGTGGGGAAGGCCATTATCATTATATGTCCCCTGGACGCCGGGTCCGTCATGGTCTCTTGGTATCCGCCCATTCCGGTAGAAAAGATAACCTCTCCGAAAACATCGCCGTGGGAGCCGAACGGCTCCCCATCCATTACCGTCCCGTCATCAAGGACAAGATATCCTCTCGTCATTGGGAATTAACTAACACATGGTTTCGTATATAACGCCTGCCGTACCGTCCAGACATACTCTGAATCGTGATGTCTGAAGTCGGACAAACCGACTCGGATAGGACACTGCCAGTACGTTGAGAACGAGTGTGTTCGATGATAGAATAATATCCTCCTTTTGTATTATACGTGTCATGGACGGCGTGACCCGGATAGGCGTATCACTTGAACCCGAACTGCTGAAGGAATTCGACGATGTTATAATGAAAAAGGGATACGTGAGCCGGTCGGAAGCTATACGTGATCTCGTAAGGGATGCATTAGCGGAGAACGAATGGAAGAACCCCGATCAATATATGGTCGGCGTCATCGTTATGATATACGATCATACCGTCGGAAATGTAAAAGAAAAGTTGATGAATATACAGCACGACCACGGGCAGAGCATAAACACCACCATACACGTGCACTTGGATCACGACAGATGCATGGAGATACTGCTGGTGAACGGCTTACTTTCAGATCTGAAGGATGTTACGGATGAGATAACATCAGTGAAAGGAGTTCTTCGGGGAAAGCTTACGATGGTGTCTCCGACCACCGGGAATATGCATCATATCGGCCATCGTCACTGATCGCGGACGTTCGACACTAATTTATACGAGCATCGTTTCGACAGTCCCGAATGAAAAAGCTTGTCATAACCGAGAAGGCTAACGCCGCCCGCAGGATCTCCGCCATACTTTCAGGCGGGAAGACAAGGTCCTCGAATATCAACGGTGCGAACGTTATAACATTCGACGCGCCGGACGGTGAATATAATGTGGTAAGCCTTCGCGGGCATATCCTTGAATTAGATTATCCCGAGGAATACAACGATTGGAGCGGTACCGCACCTGCCGATCTGGTGTATGCTCCGCAGGTCAAAGTTGTGCGTGCGAAAAGTACACTGGATGCTATACGCGACCTTTCTAAAGTTTCGGATGAGATCATAATAGCGACGGACTACGACCGCGAAGGAGAGCTCATCGGCATGGAAACGGTGAGAGCGGCCGGCGTTGACATGAATAAAGTGAAACGCGCGAAGTTCAGCGCATTGACGAAAACGGAAGTTGAATTCGCTTTCTCTTCTCTCACCGAGCCGGATGTAAGATTGTCGGATGCCGCGGAAGCGAGACAGATAATAGATCTGACATGGGGCGCCGTTCTCACAAGGAGCGTCTCTTTATCATCAGGACAGGTGGGAAAGAATTTCCTGTCCGTGGGAAGGGTGCAAAGTCCCACGTTAAAACTGCTTGTTGCCCGTCACGAAGAGATAGAGAACTTCGTACCTAAACCGTATTGGAAGATAGCGGGAAAATTCGGCATGCTTGCTTTCAAGGGCGACCACACAGGCAATCCTTTCTGGGAGAAGGAGAAAGCTGATGCGGTGCTTGTAAAATGCAATGAAGTGAAGAAGGGCGTCGTATCATCTTATGATGTATCGATAAAGGAAGAATACCGCCCTCCGCCGTTCGATACCACCGCGATGCAGGTGGAAGCGAATAAGATAGGAATACCGCCGGCAGCGGCCATGAAGGCCGCGGAAGACCTTTACACGGCGGGTTACATATCATATCCGAGAACGGAGAACACCGAATATCCGAAAAGCCTGAGCCTTAAAGGCGTTCTCGAGAGGCTTAAGGATTCGGTATTCGCGGAAGAAGCGAAGGAGATCCTGGCACAGGATAAGATCATCCCGTCCAAGGGTAAAAGAAGAACTACCGATCACCCTCCGATATACCCTACATCATCGGCCTCGCCCGATAAGATGAAAGGCGACAAATGGAAGTTATACGAACTTATCGTAAGACGCTTCCTGGCAACGGTCGGGCCGAACGCCGAGGCTGAGGTCACCAAATGCCTGATAGATGTTAACGAAGAGATATTCGAAGCAACAGGGTACGTCCTTAAGAAGGCGGGATGGAAGAAGTATTACGGAAAGTACATGACCACGGGTGATACGCACATCCCTAAGCTTGCCGTCGGTTCTGAGGTCGACGTAAGATCGGTGACGCAGGAATCGCTGCAAACGAAACCTCCGTACAGATACAACCAAGGTTCGCTGATACAGGAGATGGATCATCTTAATCTCGGCACTAAGAGCACAAGGCACGACATCATAGGGAAATTGTTCTCCAGGAACTACGTGCAAGGCAATTATCTTATACCTACGCCGGTCGGAATAGCATTGACTAAGTCGCTTGAGAAGCACGGCGGCGGTATCACCGAGCCTGATATGACGGCGAAGCTCGAAGAGGACATGAAAAAGATAAGCCTCGGAGAACGCACTTTGCATTCGGTCGTCGATGAATCACAGAACATGCTTCACAAGGTTGCGGAAAAGATAACCGAAGAGAAAACAGAACTCGGCGATGATATACGTGCGGCGACCAGAGAGCAGCAGCATATCGGCACCTGCCCCGAATGCGGCAACAGCATTTCGATCAAGCGGTCAAAGAAAGGGAACTTCATCGGATGCGACGGATATCCCGAATGCACACGCGCATACCCGCTTCCCCGCGGCGCTATGATACAGACGACGGAGGAAGTGTGCGAACTATGCAAGCTTCCGAAGCTGAAGATCATAAGGAAGGGTTCTCCCCCTCAGACGATATGCATAGATCCCAAATGCGCTTCCAACGAATCGAAGAACGATCTCGGAGCTTGCCCGAAATGCGGCGGCCGCATAAGAGTGTTATATTCAAAGAGCGGAAAGAGATTCGCCGGTTGTTCCAATTGGCCGTCATGCGACCAAACGTATCCGTTAAGACCTACGGGTTCGCTTGCAGCTACCGACGAGATGTGCGATAAATGCGGTTCACCCGTGATCTCAGTCAACGGAAGGGATGAATGCATAAGTATGGAATGTCCGGGAAAGGGCAACGTTCCCAAGAAGAAGGTCGGCGTTGTCAAGAAAGAATGATCAGCGTATCGTGATCACGCGTTTATGATCTTCGTTGCGGCACATCGGATCCTCACATTCGGGGTCTTCGCATCCTATCTCGGAATGGACGACGATGTTGTCGCATGCAAGCATTCCTTTCACGTCGGAGACCAATATCTTTGCCGTAGTTTGCCTGTCGACGCCGTAAACGATAACGTTCACCGTCATCGAGTATTCTTTCACCGGACCGGTGAACGATAAGCGCATCCTGACGTTGCCGTCGTCGGTCGTTGAACTTATCGATAAGAATCCTTCTCCCGATCTCACGTTCGCTTTTATGTGACCGATCATCCATGCTCCCGCTTCGGCGCAGTCTGTGGTGACCTTGCTGAGAAACTTCGAGAACAGACCATTGGCGTCATCCGCACTCATCGGCGCTGAGAATGAGCCCGAAAGGGTCGCCGCTATCGCCGACGGTATGAACTCCTGATCAGATGTCATATTGCGTCACCTGCTCTATGTTCACTCCCTTGTCCGCCTGCACCCTCAGGATCGGCCCGTCGTATTGAAGCGAACGTATGTGTCCTTCTATCTCGTCAGCTTCATCCGCTGACACCGTATCCGTTTTGTTGATCAGCACCAGATTCGCAACGGCGACCTGATTCTTCAGCGGGCGTTCGAACATCTTCTTTATTTTCAGGAATCTTTCGGCATCTACCACAATTATTGTAAATATCGACGTTACACTCAATCCCGTAACGTCGTCAACGGCATCGATGACCTGATGCGGGTCCGCTATCCCCGTAGGTTCTATTATCGCTATATCGGGGTTCACGACCGCTTGAAGCGTACGAAGCGTATCGATCATCCCCGTCTTCATGGTGCAGCAGATGCATCCGCCTTTAAGCTCCCTCACTTTCAGTCCGCTGCGCTCCAATATCTCGCCGTCGACGCCTACGCTGCCTATCTCATTCTCGATTATAGCGACCATGGAACCGTTATCGGAAAGCGTTTCCGCCACCCTGAGTATAACGGATGTCTTACCGGAACCGAGCATACCTGAAACTATGAGAAGACGCATGGACCCGCCACACTATGCGTATTAAAAAACTATGCTCCCCGGATATCGTCCAGAGTACCGTCGTAATAGCTGTTAAGATGGTCGATATCCATCGAAATACGGTTATTCCTGCATCCTGCGCACTCGAGACTCTTGTTAAGGATCTTCTTCAGTCTCACCGTATTCTTATCTATCGATACTATGCTGCCGCATTTACAATATATCTTTGACATATCGTATGGTCTTACCCTGTCGATAGTGGCATTGACCAATGGGCTCACCTCTGCTCGCAGAACGCCGCATCTATGGAGCGTTCGCTGACAGAACCGCAATCATCATTCATAGTATCCCCCTTTCCGCGAGACTCCCAAAAGCCGTATGAAGGTCATGCCTCCGAACGGCCGCACACTCGCTGGCGGTACTATCCGCAGACTGCATATAAGCCTTTTGACGGACCGCGGACGGTGTATTATATAGGGTACAAAAAAATTGGTAATTCACATCGTTAATGGCTCGATGATTGTCGAAGGGGCCTTAAAAACGGCAGGGTTCAGAGTTCGCCCAGCTGTCTGAGCTGCGCCAGAACATATTCCCGTATTTTGGACGGATGCTCGCTTATGAGCTTCTTCCCGGCCTTCATCAGCGCCGTTTCGATCATATCCATCATGGAACCGCATGAACACTTCACATCGTCATCCGGAGACAGGGAAACATCCATTGACAGGCAGTGAGGGCATCTGTACGTGTACTTCCTTCCGCCGAATTTTCCTTTTTTGGATATGGCCGATCCGTTCTTGCACACGAGATCCATAGAAATATCGAGAGTGGGCGCATTGCTTATCGACGTTCCTACACCGAAACCGGAAACTCCGGAGCCCATAAGATCTTTTATACTGTTCTCGTCAAGACCGCCGGATGCTATTATGTCCACGTTTCCAAAACCTTTCGAGTCGAGTTCCCATCTTACCTCTTGAATTATCTCCCTCATGGAGCCTCTCCTCGATCCGGGAGTATCCAAACGGACGCCTTTCAGATCTTTGACCAGTTTGCATGCGTTTATGGACGCTTCCCTTTCGTCGGAGAACGTATCTATTAACATTATCCGGGGGACGCTCTTCTCTATCATCTCGTCGAATGCTGTGAACGCGGCCTCGTCGCTCCCCATCATTAACATCAAAGAGTGCGGTACCGTTCCGACGGGTTCTTTACCTATTATGTCCGCACCCATCTTCGATGCCACGTCGTCACAACCGCCTATGTACGCAGACCTGTCTAAAACGCCGGATATCGCGGGATGCATCCTTCTGTTGCCGAATGCCATTATCTTCTTGTCCTTAGCGGCACAGCGAACACGCGCTGCTGCCGTTGCAACTCCGGAAGGATGGCATAACATCCCCAGCATCGCCGTTTCCATCTCTCCGAACTCGGTGTAACGGCCGCGGACGTTCATCAGAGGAACGCGTATCCCCTTCGGGCTTCTGGACCTGAATATCGTTCCTTCGGGAACGCCGAATATGTCTATGTTCATACCTTCCGCGAGACGTAACACTTCTTCGGTCCCGCAAAGAACGGCCCACGGCCATCCTTTCGGTAATGAACCTATGGAGAACTCGGCCCACGCTTCCGTTTTATCCAAACCCTTGGCGCAGAGTATCTTCTTCGTCCTTTCAAAATATACGTCAGTTGTGTATGCGCTTCTTATCTCATTCTCAGTTGCAGCGAACAGTCTGTCCAAATCAACACCTTCACAATGTGAACACTTTCTTCCCCGGGAACACCGCTTTTGAACCGAGTTCCTCTTCTATCCTCAGCAGTCTGTTATATTTTGCCGTTCTCTCGCCGCGCGCCGGAGCGCCCGTCTTTATCTGGCCCGATCCCCACCCCACTGAGAGATCTGCGATCGTCACGTCTTCGGATTCTCCGGAACGGTGTGATACGACGACGCCGTAACCGTTGTTGAAACTCATGGCGGCCGCATTCCCCGCTTCTGTGATCGTTCCGATCTGGTTAACTTTCAAAAGTAACGCATTAGCGGCGTTGATCTCAATGCCGCGCATCAGACGCTCTGTGTTCGTGACGAACAGGTCGTCCCCCACCACCTGTACGCTTGCGCCCACTTTTGCGGTCAGTTCCGCCGTCGAATCGAAATCATCTTCAAAGAACGGATCTTCGATGCTTATTAACGGGTAGTTCTTCGTCATCGCAACGTAATGATCCGTCAACTCAGCCGCGGACAACAACATACCGTCGACGTTGTACTTCCCTTTCTCGAAGAATTCGCTCGATGCGGCGTCCAATGCCATGAATATGTCCTTTCCGGGTGTGTAACCAGCGGATGATATTGCATCAACGATGGTGTCCATCGCCTCCGCGGATGTTGCCAGAGGAGGTGCGAAACCTCCTTCGTCGCCTATGTTCACAGCGGCCGGGCCGTACCTCTTCTTCAGCAATGATTTCAGTGACATGTACACTTCCGACGCCATTCTCAGACATTCCGAGAAAGATGGTGCTCCTGCGGGGATTATCATGAACTCCTGTATCATGAGATCGCCGCCCGCATGTTTCCCTCCGTTTATGATGTTGAACATCGGTACCGGAAGCGTAACTCCGTCGTCGCCTATGTGCTTGTATAACGGCACATTCTCAGCGTATGCGCCTGCGTGAGCCGCGGCGAATGATACTGCTGTTGTTGCGTTGCCTCCCAATCGGGTTTTATTATCTGTACCGTCAAGCTCTATCATCGCTTCGTCTATAGCCTGCTGGTCTGCAACGTCCATGCCCGTGAGTCTCTTATTTATCTCATTCCTGATATTTTCAACGGCTTTCATCACGCCTTTGCCGGAATACCTTTTCCCGCCGTCCCTGAGCTCATGCGCTTCAAAGGAACCCGTTGACGCTCCGGAAGGCGCTATCGCGGTGATCTTCCTCCCGTTTATCATGATCTCAACTTCCACCGTAGGATTGCCTCTGGAATCGAGGACCTCCCTGGCCCATACGCGTTCTATCTTCATTATCTCACCACATGACGGACAAAGAATTTAACGTCTGTGCAACTGCTTCAAAGTATAATATCATGACCTGCGGTCGCAGGTATTGAAAAATTTAAGAAAGGGCGGTGAGGCCCACACAAGCATCCGCTTATGACTTCCTGCTCTCTTTAGCCTTGGGCCTGAGCTTTGTGTACCCGCACTTACGGCACTTGGTTGCCTTGGGAGGATTGGTAACTGAACAGCTCATGCATACGGATTTGTCAAGGAGCCTGCTCTCAGCTTCTTTAAAACGTGCCATGTTGGTTCTCCGTTTGCTCCCAACATGGAAGCATTAT
>Ga0123353_10000891_pt1 | contig 36476 bp, 32 predicted proteins | sample TergutLab28metaG_3_FD_92763 | JGI IMG/M metagenome (GOLD analysis project Ga0123353, IMG submission 92763) | Labiotermes labralis P3 segment gut microbial communities from Petit-Saut dam, French Guiana - Lab288 P3 | ecosystem: Host-associated > Arthropoda: Insects > Digestive system > Gut ... | reverse complement strand
TTTTTCGCCGCACAAGGCGAAATTTTGCAGGAATACGCCCGTATTTCGAAAAATTTTAACGCAGTGCGACGGAAAAAGCACTAAAAAGACATGCGCGTGGAATTTTTCAAACACGCCCTAAGAACCTGTATTCATATGGAGGTTCTAAGAACAAGACAAAGGAAGAATATATTTATGGATCTGAAAAAAATCGAAAACGCCGTGCGTGACATCCTGGAGGCCATCGGCGAAATATCGGACCGCGAGGGCCTTTCGGAAACGCCTGAAAGAGTCGCGAAAATGTATGAGGAAATTTTTTCGGGGCTCGCGGACGATCCGAGGCGTCACCTGAAAATCTTCCACGAAAAGGACAACGACGAGATGGTCGTCGTGCGCGACATCCCGCTGTATTCCATGTGCGAGCATCATCTTATCCCTTTCATGGGACGCGCGCACATCGCTTACATCCCAAAGGACGGACGGGTCATCGGACTGTCGAAGCTTGCGCGGATCGTTGACTGCTTTGCCAAGCGTCCCCAGCTGCAGGAGCGGCTGACGGCGCAGATCGCGGATTTTCTCTACGCGGAGCTGGACGCCCAGGGCGTAGCCGTCATCATTGAGGCGCAGCACCTGTGCATGACCATGCGCGGGGCCCGTGCCGCCGGGAGCGAGACGCAGACCTCCGCTCTGCGCGGCACCATGCGGCGCGACGCCAAGACCCGGGCGGAGGCTATGTCGCTTATAGGCGTCAGGAGTTAGGCGTTGGTAATTAGGAGTGGTTATGAGTAAGTTTTATGGGCAGGATTTCTGTTTCCCTTTGGGTGAAAAGACTTATGTGATGGGCATATTGAATGTGACCGATAACTCGTTTTCCGACGGCGGCCTGTACGCGTCTTTGGAAAGTGCGGTTGCTCACGCGCTGAGGATGCAAAATGACGGCGCGGATATCATCGACATCGGCGCGTGCTCGACGGCGCCGGGGCGGCCGCCCGTCTCCGCGCGGGAGGAAATGAGCCGCCTTATGCCCGTGCTCAACGCGCTGGTGGGCAAGCTTGCGATACCTGTTTCCGTCGATACGCAAAATCCCGAAACAGCGGAGGCGGGGATTCAAAACGGCGCGGCGATCATCAACGACGTCAGCGGCGTTTTGAATCCCGTGATGGCCGGGGTCATCAGGAAATATAACGCGGGCTGGATCATCACATGCGGGGGGAGCGCGGACGCGGACAGAGACGGCGCCGTGCCCGTGCTAACGCGAATCAGGCGTTTTTTTGAGGAAGCCGCTGACTTCGCGGATTCGCAGGGAATCTCCCCCGAAAGCGTTTGTCTCGACCCGGGCATCGGTTTCGGCAAAAGCCGTTCGGAGGATTTGACCGTTTTGCGCGGGACGGCTTTCTGTAAGCGCAGCGCCGGGAACCGCGCCTTGCTCGTGGGAGCGTCGCGCAAGCGCGTGGTCGGCGAGGCTTCGGGCGAAGCTGCCCCGCAAAAGCGCGATTCCGGCACTGCGGCGGCTCACACGATCGCGATTGCGGGCGGCGCGGATATGATACGCGTTCATGACGTATACGGCGCGGTAGCGGCCGCGAAAACGGCTGACGCGATCGTCCGCGCGGCGGACACCGTCCCCACAGTTCAGTTAGCCCTGCCGCCCGATAAAATCATCATCCGCGATCTGCGTGTGTTCGCTTACCACGGCGTAAACGCGGAGGAAAAGGAGAACGGCCAGTTCTTCTCCCTCGACATTGATATCATCGCCAAAAACAGCCGTGCGTTTATCTCGGATCAAATAGGCGACACGGTGAGCTACGCGAGCATCATAAAAAGCGTCATCACCGGCATGACGGAGCGTTCCTTTGACCTCATAGAGCGGGCGGCGCAGCATGTGGCGGACGGTCTGTTCCAAAAATACCCGGACATCCGTGAGCTTCGGATACTGCTGAAAAAGCCGGACGCGCCCATTAAGGCGGATTTCGGCTTAGTAGGCATCGAAATCAACAGAGTCAGACTCTAATCTTCTTCTAAAGAAAGGACTGAACATACAGTATGAGTAAAGCGGTTATCGGACTTGGCTCCAATCTCGGGGATCGTTTCGCGGCGCTGAGGAAAGCCGTCGTGTCGCTGGCGCTGCTGCCTCAGACGGAGGTCGTCGCGCTATCGAAAGTGTATGAGACGGAGCCGGTAGACGGGCCGGAGCAGCCCAATTTCTACAACGCGGCGGTGCTTATCGAGACGCAGCTGTCGCCGTACACGGTGCTCGGCGCGGGACTGGGGCTTGAAGCGGCGGCGGGCAGGCTGCGCACGGTCAGGAACGGGCCGCGCACGCTGGACGTTGACCTTCTCCTTTATGAAAACGTCAAAAGCGAGAGCTTTGAGCTGACCCTGCCGCATCCGCGCATATTGGAGAGGGCGTATGTGCTGATCCCGCTGAACGACCTGTTTCCGTCGGGAAGAGGGCTGGGGCTGAACTTCGGGGCGAGCTTCCGCGAGATCGACAAAAACGGTGTGCGGAGTACGCTGTTTAAGCTGCGGGAGAGCTGGGAGGATTAGACTGTAGATGAGGCTAAGTGATCGCTGGCAAGGATTTTTCAGCGCCCGATATCGTAAAAAATTTACCCAAGCGGCAATTTTTACCGCTTGGGTGCCGGCGAAATCATAAAAACTTTAAAATTTTTTTTTGAAACTTTCTAAAAACGCTTGACAACACTTGTTCCGTGTGATAGACTATTTTTACCTCTGAAAGAGGGCTATTTTTTTGTGCCCGTTTAGAGGGAGGTAATAGGTTCTCAGACAGAGCCTGAACAATCCAAAATGGAGGTGCCGTTAGTGAGAGTAAAGATCACTCTTTCCTGCACAGAGTGCAAGCAACGCAACTACAACACGATGAAAGAAAAGAAAAACACACCGGACAGGCTGGAGAGAAACAAGTATTGCAGATTCTGCAAAAAGCACACTCTCCACCGTGAGACGAAGTAAGCGGAAAGGAGAAACAACCATGTCAAAAAAAGAAAAATCCGAAGCCGCTGAAAAAATCGTGAAGGCCGAAAAGGAAAAGGCGAAGAAGCCGAAGTCTGATAAGCCGAACTTTTTCGTGCGCGCCGGAAAAGCCATTGTCCGTTTCGTCAAGGATTTCAGGGGCGAGACAAAAAAAATCGTATGGCCGGATGCCAAGACCGTACTGAAAAATACGGGCGTCGTTTTGGCCGTGGTAGCGGTTTTCCTGGTGTTTATCTTCTTGGTGGACCAGGGGCTTTCCCTCGCGATCGGAGAATTGGGCGATCTCGCGAGAAATGCCGGTGCGTCCGTAACTCAGGAGGCCGACGACCACGATCATGACGGTCACGACCACGAGGCCGTACCCCATGATCATGATGGCGATGGAATCCCGGATCATGACGATGACGGCCATGATGCCGTACCCCATGACCACGACGGCGATGGAATCCCGGATCATGATGACGACGCGCATGAGGATCCGACAGGGGCCTCAGCGGAAGAGTAGTAGAAGATCAATAAATGAGAACTTGGAGGGAAAGCGATGTCTGTTGACTCCAGGTGGTATGTAATCCACACGTATTCCGGCTACGAAAACAAAGTGGCCACCAATATCGAAAAGGTCGTTGAGAACCGCCGTATGCAGGATCAGATCCTTGAGGTGCGCGTTCCGACCGAGACCGTGGTTGAGATTGTCGGCGACAAGAAGAAAGAAGTCGAGCGCAAAATCTTCCCCTGCTACGTCCTGGTCAAGGTGGCGGTGACGCTGGACAAGGACGACCGCCCCTCCATGAGCGACGACGCTTGGTTTGTCATTCGCAACACAAGGGGCGTAACCGGCTTCGTTGGCCCCGACAGCAAGGCTATCCCCCTTTCTGAGGACGAGGTGCTTAAACTGGGCGTTGAAAAGCGCAGCATTGAGGTCAACTACAAGGTGGGCGATACGGTCAATATCATCGATCAGATATTTGAGGGATTCTCCGGCAGGGTCGAGGAGATCGACCTGGAGAAAAACCTCGTGCGCGTGACGGTTTCCGCGCTGTTCGGCAAAGAGACGATGGTTGAGCTTGAGCTTGACCAGGTCGAGTCGATATCCTAGAACCTGCATTCAACACCTGACACCGTTTGCTTTTTGGCGCTTCTTGCGCCATGCTGCGTTAAAAATGCTCGAAATAAACAAATTATTTCTGCGCTTTTTGCCTTGCCTGACACAAAAATCGCTCAAAAATCAAACGATGCAGGCATTGAATACAGATTCTTGAAATTTTGTATTAAGGATGGATTAAATCATGGCACAAAAGGTAGTGGGCTTGATCAAGCTTCAAATCCCCGCCGGTAAAGCCACGCCGGCGCCCCCCGTGGGTCCGGCCCTGGGCCAGCACGGCGTGAATATTATGGGCTTCACCAAGGAATTCAACGAGAGAACGAAAAACGACATCGGCCTTATTATCCCCGTGGTCATCACGGTGTACGCTGACCGCTCGTTTTCGTTCATCACCAAAACGCCGCCGGCGGCCGTGCTGATCAAAAAGGCCTGCGGCATCGAAAGCGGCTCCGGCGTACCGAACAAGGTGAAAGTCGCCACAATAACCAAGGAGCAGGTTCAGAAAATCGCGGAGCAGAAAATGCCCGACCTCAACGCGGCAAGCGTCGAGACGGCGGTCAGCATGATTGCGGGCACGGCTCGCAGCATGGGCGTCACGGTTGTTGATTGACGCACTCCTTAACGGGCGTTCCCGTGTGTGGGAGGAAAAATCCAAAAATCCGATTAACCACAATATATAGGCCTTTTTGAAATTGTGAGAGGTCTAATGGAGGAATTTATCATGAAACACGGAAAAAAATATAACGAGAGCGCGAAGCTCGTTGACAGAGCAAAGCTTTATGACGCCGACGAGGCGCTGGCCATGGCTATCAAGACCGCCGTCGCGAAGTTCGACGAAACGGTCGAGGTGCACGTGCGTCTGGGCGTTGACTCGCGTCACGCTGACCAGCAGGTGCGCGGCGCCGTCATCCTGCCCAACGGAACAGGGCGCAAGGTGCGCGTAGCCGTATTCGCCAAGGGCGACGAGGCGAAAGCCGCAGAGGAAGCGGGCGCGGAGATCGTCGGCGCGGAGGATCTGGTCGCGAGAGTCCAGGGCGAGGGCTTCATGGAATTTGACGTCGTCATTGCCGCTCCCAACATGATGGGACTTGTGGGACGTCTTGGTAAAATCCTGGGCCCGCGCGGACTCATGCCCAGCCCGAAGGCCGGAACTGTCACACCGGACGTAGGCAGAGCCGTTACGGAAGCCAAGGCCGGTAAGATCGAATACCGCCTTGACAAGACGAACATCATCCACTGCCCCATCGGTAAGGTCTCTTTCGGCGTTGAAAAGCTGAACGAGAACTTCGATGCGCTGCTCGACGCCATCATCAAGGCGAAGCCCGCCGCCGCCAAGGGACAGTATGTGCGCTCGTGCGTTGTCGCGTCCACGATGGGTCCGGGCGTGAGGATCAATCCGGCGAAAGTAATGGCGCAGTAGGTGCTTCGCGCAATTAATAATGAAGAATTGTTGGCGGGGAGACCCCGCACCCCCGTTGTAATCGTGCTTTCGGAACGCGGTTCTTAAAAATTATTGTTCATTATTAAAATTTTTCTTGACAAGTGTTTATCCTTATGGTAAACTATAAAAGCTGTCCCGACCAAAGACAGCAGGTGTGAAGCATTAGCAAGTTAATGCGCACATAATGGGGTTGCCCGCCTGCCGAGGACAAGGATGAACGCAAATGATTCGTGTAAACGAGTATGTTTGTTCATGCCTTTTCCCGGTAAAAAGGGAAAAGGCTTTTTTCATTTAGATGAGACGTACCCAAGCCTCATCTAAAGTCTAAAATCTAACATCTAGAATGGGGTGAATCCATGCCAAGTGAGAAAATTCTCGAGCAAAAAAAGCAGGTCGTAGCCGACCTTACCGACACGCTGAACAATGCGTGCGCCGGCGTTTTGGTTGACTATAAGGGCACAAACGTGGCCGACGACACCAAGCTGCGCAAGGAACTGCGCGAGGCAAACATCACGTATTCCGTCGTCAAGAACACTCTGTTGAACTTCGCCGCGAAGAACGCGAACCTTGAGGGTCTTGGTGACGTCTTAGCGGGCACGACTGCTATCGCCACCAGTACAGACGATCATGTCGCCGCCGCGCGAATCCTCAGCAAGTTCTCGGACACGCACAAAAATTTCAGCATCAAGAGCGGTTTCCTTGACGGCAGCGTCATCAGTTTGGAGAAGATCACAAGCCTTGCCAAGCTGCCGTCGCGCGATATCCTGCTTGCGACCGTTTGCAACGCGTTCAACGCGCCCATCGCGTCCTTTGCGCGCGCGATCCAAGCCATTGTTGACAAGCAGGGCGAGGACGTTGTTTCCGCAGTGACGGAAGTTGTTGAGGAGACGCCAGTCGAGGCTGCCGCCGCAGAGACGGTTCCAACAGAAGCAACTTCTGTAGAAGCTCCCGTCGCAGAGACTCCCGCAACAGAAGCTCCCGCAGAGGAAGCTTAACCGCAATCCATATTCTATATACGTAAAAATTGGAGGTAAACATCATGGCATCTGAAAAAATCAACGCGCTTATCGAAGAGATAAAGGTTCTCACCGTATTGGAACTTTCCGAGCTTGTCCACGCCGTCGAGGAAGAATTCGGCGTATCTGCGGCCGCCGCTGTCGCCGTTGCCGCCGGTCCCGTTGAAGCCGCCGCCGCCGAGGAAGAGCAAACCGAGTTCGACGTCATTCTCGCTGAGATCGGCACCGAGAAGATCAAGGTCATCAAGGTCGTCCGCGAGCTTACGGGTCTTGGCCTGAAAGAAGCTAAAGATCTCGTTGACAACGCTCCCAAGCCCGTCAAGGAAGCTGTTTCCAAGGACGACGCCGAGGCTGTCAAGGCGAAGTTTGAAGAGGTTGGCGCGAAAGTCGAGATCAAGTAAGACAACAAGTCTAATATCCCCTCTCTTTGGCCGCCCCTTGGGGTGGCCTTTTTCTTTGACGCTCGAAAATTATGCTACATGGTGATGCCCGTACCATCAAATTTTTCGCTCAGAATAAGCGTCGCGCACAGTGCCATGAGCGGATATCCCGACATTTTTGTCTGTGTGGCGACGTTGAATTCGCAGGGCAGAAGGTCCTTGCCCGACAAAAGCGTAATGGGGCGGTGCACGGCGATCACGGCGCTTTTTTCGTCTACGCTGGATACGGAAACGCAGTTTTTACTTCCCATGCCGCATGTCACAAGCGGAACGGAAAGCTTTTTTGCCGCTTCCGCCGCCGCCGCGTCCTCGTATTCCGCCACCGCGGCGACGCTGTCCGCCGGGGTGATTTTCGGCCTGTAAAGCGACGACTTTGTCTTGAACAACAGGATCGCTTTGTCGGCGCCGCAGCTGTCAAGCCGGTCCGTCTCGAATACAAAAAACTCGGGCGACACTACGCTGTACTCCGAGACGCAGTTCACTCCGACATACAGCGCGCCTCCGTGGTTTGACAGTGCGCGGCACAGAGGCAGCGTCAGCGACGTGTCCGCCGGATCGCCGTACAGTATGATCTTGATCACAGATACGTGTCTCCTTTTTGCTTACTTAAATCCGTTAATATTATAAATGATTCGGCGCGATTTATCATAGCTCTTGACTTTTTTTTAACTTAGATATACAATAGACACTAGATTATTATGAATAGAGGGATCAATATGGCATATTTTTTCACCTCCGAATCTGTAACTCAGGGACATCCCGATAAGATCTGCGACCAGATATCCGACGCCGTGCTTGACGCCATCCTAGCGCAGGACAAGCATGGACGCGTCGCGTGCGAGAGTTGCTGCACAACGGGCATGACGCTCGTCATGGGCGAGATCACGACCTCCTGCTATGTGGACATACCGAAGCTGGTGCGCCAGGTGGTCTGCGATATCGGCTATGACGATGCCGACATCGGCTTCGACGGCAAGACCTGCGCTGTGCTGACGGCGATCGACGAGCAGTCGCCCGACATTGACATGGGCGTGAGCAAGTCCTTTGAGATCAAGGGCGGCGACCAGGACAGCTACAACCAAAACGGCGCGGGCGATCAGGGTATGATGTTCGGCTTCGCCTGCGACGAGACGCCCGAGCTTATGCCTATGCCTATATCCCTGGCGCGTAAGCTGACAAACCGCCTCACCGAGGTACGCAAGCAGAATATACTTCCGTTTCTGTGCCCGGACGGCAAGTCGCAGGTCACGGTGGAGTATGACGAAAATAACAGACCCGTCCGCCTGGACACCATTGTCGTGTCGTCCCAGCACAGGGCCGACGTTGATATCGAAACGGTCCGCGCGGGGATCATCGAGCATGTGATCAGGGCGGTCATTCCGGCTGACATGATGGACGTGAACACCACGATCTACGTCAACCCGACGGGACGCTTTGTGGTAGGCGGCCCTCACGGCGACAGCGGGCTGACCGGGCGCAAAATCATCGCCGACACCTACGGCGGCTATGCCAGGCACGGCGGCGGCGCGTTTTCGGGCAAGGACCCGACAAAGGTTGACCGTTCGGCGGCCTACGCGGCGCGTTACGTGACTAAAAATATCGTCGCGGCGGGGCTGGCAAAAAAGTGCGAGCTGGAGCTTTCCTACGCGATCGGCGTGGCCAAGCCCGTATCCGTCAGCATTGAGACATTCGGCACCGAGACCGTGCCGAAGGACGTTATTTTGGACGCGGTAAACAGTCTGTTCGACTTGCGCCCGGCCGCTATTATTGACGCGTTCGACATGCGCAGGCCAATTTACAGGGATTTGGCGGCCAACGGGCATATCGGGCGGACAGACGCCGATCTGCCGTGGGAAAGAACGGACAAAGCGGAAGCACTTCGCGAATTGGCAAACAGATAAGTATGGACTGGACTGAAATCATCATTGAAATCGGTGTAAAAGACGTGGATCTGGCCGGGGACATCGCCAACATGACCGTGCCCTACGGCATTTACATCGAGGACTATAGCAACCTTGAGCGCGAAGCCCGCGAGATCGCGCGGATCAACCTCATCGACGAGGAACTGCTGAACAAGAGCAGGGACAAGGCGCTGATACACGTCTATATTTCGCCCGACGAAAGTCCGGCGGAAGCGATCGCTTTTCTTTCGGAGCGGTACAACGCCGCCGGAATTCGGTGCGAAATCAGCCAAAAGCGCTGCCGCGACGAGGACTGGGAGAACAACTGGAAGCGGTACTTTAAACCCTTGCCCGTGGGGAAAAAGCTGCTGATCCGCCCGCTGTGGGTGGACGAATATGAGCCCGCGGGCAGGACTGTGCTGCATCTCGAACCGGGCGTCGCTTTCGGGACGGGTACGCACGAAACCACGCGGCTATGCCTGGAAACGCTTGAAAGCTATGTCGGCGCAGATGCCAATCTGCTGGACATAGGCTGCGGCAGCGGCATACTTTCGGTGGCGGCTCTGCTGCTGGGAGCGAAGAGCGCCGTCGCGGTGGACATTGACAGCCTTGCCGTTAAAATGGCCGCTGAAAACGGCAGGCTCAACGGCTTTTTACCGCCCGTGTACACCGTGCTTGAGGGCAATCTGACCGACAGGGTCAGCGGACTCTTCGACGTGGTTGCGGCTAATATCGTCGCCGACGCTATTGTTACGCTGTCACGGGACGTGGCCGAATTTATGAAGCCGGGCGGCGTGTTTATCGCGTCCGGGATCATTGATTCGCGGGAGGGCGACGTGCTGGGAGCGTTTCAGTGTCACGGCTTCGAGGTCGTTGAACGGCGTGAGCTGAACGGTTGGCTTTGCTTTGTTGCCAAGCACAGCGGCGGCGCGGAATATGTTTACACAGCAGAACATTACGACCTGCTTGTCAGGGAGAACAACGATCCCTTTCGTGACACGGGCGTACTGCGGCGATACATGGACAATTGGGACGGCGCCGCTTTTATTGACGCGATGGAGCTGACGCCCCGCGGCCGTGTGCTGGAGATAGGGGTTGGCACGGGGCGTCTCGCCGAAAAGGTGCTGAAAAAAGGCTGCGCCCATTTCACTGGCATTGACCTGTCGCCGCTGACAATTGAACGCGCGGAGGAAAATTTAAGCGCGTGGGCAAACGTCACTTTGATCAACGGCGACTTTCTTGAACACGTATTCAACGAACGTTTTGACGTTATCTATGCCTCGCTCACGTTTTTTCATATCGAAAATAAAAGAGCCGCCGTTGAGAAGGTCGCGTCCCTGCTGAACAAGGGCGGCCGTTTTGTGCTGTCTGTTCCGCGCGAAAAGGAGACTGAAATTGACTTTGGAACAAGAAAGATCCGCCTGTACCCGGACGATGCCGAAAATATACGCGCACTGGCGGAAGCGTCGGGGCTTGAGTTTGCGGAGATGCTGCACGCGCCTTTCGCGGACATAATTGTTACTCGGAAATAGAGGTTTTACATGCCATTAGACGGAATTTTTCTTCACTTTTTGAAAAATGAACTGGCGCCCGCGCTCATCGGCAGCCGCGTCGAAAAGGTGCATCAGCCGTCAAAAGACGAGCTGGTGCTGGTTTTGCGCGCCCGAAGCGGCGGGTATAAGCTCCTGCTGTCCTCGTCGGCGAACAGCCCGCGCCTGCACCTCACCGGCCGCGCCCCGGAAAATCCCGCGAGCCCGCCCATGCTCTGCATGCTTCTGCGCAAGCGGCTGGGCGGCGCGACCATCACGGGGCTTACTCAGGCCGGGCTTGACCGCACTGTTTTCATCGACTTTGACGCCGCGAACGAGATCGGCGACCGGGTCAAGTTGCGGCTGTGCGTTGAAATCATGTCCAAGCACAGCAACATTATCCTGATTGACGGCGGCGGCCTGATCGTGGACGCGGTCAAGCGCGTGGGCGTAACACAATCGTCATACAGGCAGGTCGAACCCGGCTTGCCCTACGTCATGCCGCCGGCGCAGGATAAAATAAGCCTCGCAGAGTCCGCTGCCGATGAAGCGATGGACGCTGTCTCGGCCTGTCCCGACAAGGCGCTGTCCGCCGCGCTGCTTTCCGTTTTGGAAGGCGCGTCGCCGCTTATCTGCCGTGAAATCGCGTCAAGATGCGGCGGCGACATGCTTGTCCGTGAGCTGTCGGACTTCTGGCGAAGCCGCCTCCGCGCCGAGCTTGACGGCCTGTCCGCGATGATCGGGGCCGGGATCGGGTCGCCTCTCATGCTCAGGGACCCGGACGGCAAGCCCCGCGACTTCTCCTTTACCGACATTACGCAGTACGGCTTTTCGCTGACGCCGCGGGAATCCGAGTCGTTTTCACGGCTGCTCGACGACTTCTATTTTGAGCGCGACAGGCTCGACCGCACGAAGCAGCGCGGCTCCGACATGCTCCGGGCGGTGACTAACGCGGTGGCGAGAGTCACCAAAAAAATCGCCCTCCAACGCGAGGAGCTGCTCGCCTGCGCCGACCGGGAGAACCTGCGGATCAAGGCGGAGCTTATCAACGCGAATCTGGGAGTTCTGCGAAAAGGCACGTTTTTTTACGATTTGGAAAATTACTATAACGAGTGCACGACCTTGCGCGTAGCCGCCGATCCGTCGCTTTCGCCGTCAGCCAACGCGCAAAAATATTACAAGGAGTACAGAAAGGCAAAGACGGCTGAGGGTATGCTCACGGAACTGATCAAAAGCGGCGAACAGGAGTTGCTGTATCTCGAGACGGTGTCCGACCTGCTGCACCGGGCGTCGTCACAGGCCGAGCTTTCAGAGCTTCGGGATGAACTTGAAAGCGCCGGATATCTCAAGCATCATCGTAGACGCGAGCAGAAAAAGCCCAAAAAGCTTCCGCCGCTGATGTACCGTTCGTCAGACGGCTTCGCGATCTATGTCGGGCGAAACAACGTCCAGAACGACCAGCTTTCGCTGAAAACGGCGGGCGGGCGCGACATATGGCTCCACACGCAGAAGATACCCGGCTCTCACGTCATCATAGCGGCGGAGGGCAGAGATATCCCGGACTCGACGATAGAGCAGGCGGCGGTCGTCGCGGCGTATCACAGCAAGGCGCGGGATTCGGGGCAGGTCGCGGTGGACTACACGGCGGCGAAGAACCTGAAAAAACCGCCCGGCGCGAAGCCGGGGTTTGTGATCTATCATGTGTATCGTACGCTGACGGTTAAGCCGGAGAGGGAAGCAGTCGAAAGGCTTGAAATAAAATAAACAGGGGGCATTGAAAATGTTAAAAAGATTTTTCTCGGTGTTACTGGCAATGTTTGTATCCGTGATCGGATTTTTTCCGTCATCTTCCTTAAACGACATTTTGAACAAAGGTGACATCACTGGCCGGTCGGATCTGATTTCCGTTGATGACAGAGATCTGCCCGATTTTGAGGTCGGCGCTGACGGGATATTCACTGTTCTGCAAATTACCGACACACATTTTTTCAACGGCATTTGGTACAAGGATACCAAAACGCTGTTCGCGATTAAAGAGCAAATTATCGCGCTTAAGCCCGATCTGGTCATTGCGACAGGCGATATCTTCGACGGATACAACGACAACATTTTTTATAATAAGTACAGCGCCATTGCGAAGCTTGCCTTTCTTTTTGAGGAATTGGAGCAATATTGGGCATACATTCCGGGCAACAACGACGGCGAATTCAAAGGCTCGGCAGACGATATCGCGGCTTGCCTTGCGGAATATGGCTACTGCCTGCTGTCCGATGTCCCGGATTTGAGCGGCGCGGCAAATTATACCCTGAGTATAAAAAGCGGCGGAGAAACCGTGCATTCGCTCCTGCTGACTGACTCGGGTATGCGTGACGAAACCGGCAGGCACCGTGCTTTTCAGCCCGATCAGGTTGAATGGGCCGCGCGGACATTAAGCGAAATCAAGGCCGTGGCTCCCGGCGCTAAGGTCAGCGTATTTTACCACGCGAACACACCCGCTTTTTGCGACGCAGGCGCAAGCGGCTCCGCGTACAAAGCAGGCTACGGGAAAATCCCCGCCGATCTTGACAATAACGGCGTCCCGGAAAATACGCCCATCGACGAGGCCCTGCGGGGCTCCGGCATTGTGACGCTTGTTTCCGTCGGGCACTATCACCCAAGCGTCAACTGGTGCAGTCTCTATGAAAGTACGTATTATCATCTTACAAGAGCGTCGGGCTATCAGGCGACGAACAAACCCGGTGCGGCACTTATCAACATCGACACAAACGGCACAGCTGCGCAAGAGATATATACGTTTACGGAAATCGTATTCTAAATCTTGCAAAAAACAGCAGACGCGGAACGACAACATATCGTTCCGCGTTTTCAAATGTGTTTCATAAAAGAATTTCTTTCCGCCTTGCTCCACGCACCAAAGCAAAAGAACCGTTTCTTTGACAAGCCGGGGCGGGATTCATCCCCGCCCTTTTTTATTTTATAATGAAAGATCTTTCCAATCCAACAATTCATTCGGATTGGTTTTCATCGCTTTTGCAATGATCACAATTTCGCGGTCTTGTACGAGCCGTTCCTGCCATTCCAGTCTTGACAAGCTCGTAGCGCTCACATCCAGTCCTAAAACTTGAAGCCGCGCTAAAAAATCCTTTTGCTTCACATCGTTTGCTATTCGGTATGCCAATACTTTTGCCCCGATTATATTTTTGTCGCCTGGTTTTCTGCCGCGCGGCTTCATATCCCTGACTCCTTAAAATCAAATTGTTTCCATGCTGTTTTTATCTATGAAAACAATATCAAATTCACACAACGTTGCAATTCTTTCCACCATATCAAAATTAGGCATACTTGAGTCAGTTTCATAACCGCTTAGAGTGTTTTGGGCTATACCTAACTTCTTCGCAAGTGTTATTTGATTGAATCCGGCACCAACACGCATTTGCTTAATCCGTTTTCCAAGCATAAAAAACCCCCCTATCGGGGAAATTATCGCACAAATCAACATTGACATATCGAATGGTTCGATATGTCAATGTTAAAGTAAATAAAAAAGAGGGGAGGAATAACGATGGTGTGGCCTTAGTAGTTCCTATAGTGTTAGTTGCCGTTTCCCAAAAAGCCCATAAAATTTAAACAAAAGAAGGATTTAATTTACTGCGAACATCGGGGTATAACAAAAAAATACTACGATATTCGCAGTATTTTTTGAGGATTTCAGGTGTATAAATGATTATTGATATTACGGGGATTCAATTAACCCCCGGAAATTTGGGTAAAGACTGTCTTGGCAATGGCGAACAGAAAAATATTGAATGTTGCTGCGATGATGTAATTATTATTTGTGTTGTATGGAGGAAAACGATCGGAAAGCGTGTACCTTTTGTGATGACAAGGAATGCCCAAAACATCCCATAAAAATTTTTTCAAAAAACACTTGACTAAAACAAACGTTTTGTGCTATAGTAGTTTTGAACATTTGTTTTAAGGGTGGATTAAATCATGGATGTTTTTGATAAGCTTCAGCTGCTGACCAATTCGGCCAAATACGACGTCGCCTGCACCAGCAGCGGCGTAGACCGCAAGGGCACGGGCGCGGGCATCGGCAACGCGGAGGGCTGCGGCATCTGCCACAGCTTTTCCGCCGACGGGCGCTGCATCTCCCTGCTCAAGGTGCTGATGTCAAACGCCTGCGTCTACGACTGCAAATATTGCGTGAACCGTTCGTCCAACGACATCAAGCGGACGTCTTTCACGCCGCGCGAGCTGGCCGACCTCACTGTGAATTTCTACAGGCGCAACTACATTGAGGGGCTGTTCCTAAGCTCCGCCGTGGTAAAAAACCCCGATTACACCTGCGAAAGGATGATTGAGGTTCTGCGTATATTGCGCACGGAGTACCGCTTTCAGGGCTACATCCACGCAAAAGCGATCCCCGGCGCGGACAGCGCGCTGCTGACGCGCCTCGGCTATCTGGCCGACCGCATGAGCGTCAACATCGAGCTGCCGTCCCGGCAGAGCCTTGAGCGGCTCGCGCCGGACAAGTCCAAGGCATCCATTTTGCGTCCGATGGGGCTGTTGACCGAGCGCATCGCGGAAAACCGGCAGGACATGGTCGTTTACAACCACGCGCAAAAGTTCGCGCCCGCCGGCCAGAGCACGCAGATGATCGTCGGCGCGACGCCGGAAACCGACTATACCATCATCAATCTGTCGGCGGCTCTTTACAAAAAATACGGGCTGAAGCGTGTGTTCTACTCGGCGTACATCCCCGTGTCCGACAATCCCGCGCTGCCGTCCGTCGACACCAAGCCGCCGCTGCTGCGCGAGCACAGGCTCTACCAGGCCGACTGGCTCCTGCGCTTTTATGGCTTTGACGCGTCTGAGCTGCTTGATCAGGAGCATCAAAATTTCAATCCGTACATCGACCCTAAGTGCAACTGGGCCGTGAATCACATGGACATTTTTCCCCTTGAGGTCAACCGCGCGCCGAAGGAGCTGCTGCTGCGCGTGCCGGGCATCGGGCTGAAAAACACGGAGCGCATATTGACGGCGCGGCGGGTGTCGAAGCTGGACTTTACGGCGCTTAAAAAGATCGGCGTCGTATTAAAGCGGGCGCAATACTTCATCACCTGTGACGGCAGAATGGCCGAGGGGCTGAAGATCACGCCGGACAGCGTCATGCGTTCGCTGATTTCGGAGAACCGGCAGGAGCAGCTCATGAGGGAGCAAAACGTACAGATGAGCCTGTTCGACAATACGATTACGAGGGGGGACGTGGTGAAATGTTTGAGCGGGCAGATGTAGTATATGTGTTCGACGGCTCCTATGAGGGACTTTTGTGCTGCGTATTTGAAAGCTACGCGCGAAAAGAAACGCCCCGGGACGTCGTACCCGAGCTTGACGAGCAGCTGACTTTTTATGAGCGCCGCTATGTCTCCACGGATGAAACAAAAGCCGGACGCGTCGAGCGCGGCATCATAAAAGCCGCCCGGACGGAGGCGGCCGAAACGGGCAGGCTGTTTTATCTGACCTGCTGTCAGGAAAAAGGCATCACTTTTCTTCTGTATGCGCAAATATGCCTGACATACGGCGCGAAAACGCACCTCATGATCACGGACGACACGATCAAAAAAGTGCGTGAAGCGGTGTCGCATCTAACGCGGGAAGCGCATCAGCTCAAGGGCTTCGTGCGGTTTTCCGTGAACGGGAGCGCCATGACATCCATCATCGAGCCGAAGAATTTCGTCCTGCCGCTTCTGCGCGAGTATTTCTGCAACCGCTACCGAAACGAAGCGTTCCTGATCTACGACAAGGCGCACAAAGCGGCGCTGATCTACAGCTCGGGCGAGTCGGACATTATTCCCGTGGAGGATTTTGAGGAGCCGGAAACAGAGGACGACGAGGAGCGCTTCCGCGAGCTTTGGCGGCTGTTTTACAACACCGTGGCTATCGAGGAACGGGAAAATCCGAGGTGCCGCATGTCGCATATGCAGAAGCGATATTGGGAGCATATGACAGAGATGCGCTGCACGCAGGAATCAGGTGTTAGGAACCAGGGATTAGTGACAGGTCGCGGTGGACTACACGGCGGCAAAAAAACTGAAAAAACCGCCCGGCGCGAAGCCAGGGTTTGTGATCTATCATGTGTACAATACGCTGATGGTTAAGCCACAGCGAGAAGCGGCCGAAAGGCTTGAAATATAGTCAAACCACTGATTAAGACGGCGTTAACCGATTTAATCAGTGGTTAATTTATTCTCATAGAGAAATTACTTACCCTTGTCCTTTATAATATCGTTGAGGAAAACATAAAAGTCATCGTCGTCAAGCGAATCGCCGCTGCTGTTGCCGCCACTGCCGCCGCTCTGATTCGAACCGCTCTTTTTCGGCGTGACAGAGGAGGATGAGCTTTTCTTCACCGGCGGCATAGGCTCGATCGGAGGCGGAGACATAGGCCCGACAGACGGCACGGGTATGGGATCGGTTGCGCTGGAGCTGCTTATATCCTCCATTGTCGCCTGCTGTACCTGCGTCACGAAATTGCTGACCGCGCTGGACGCGTCCTGCGGCATTACCGGCATAGCGTCGCTCCCCGTTCTATCCGTGGCAAAGCCGGTCGCGACGACGGTGATCACCATTTCGTCGTTCAGGTTCGGATCGAACGCGACTCCCCATGTAATATTCGCGTCGGGGTGAGCCTGGCCCGTGATAATCTCGGCGGCGCTTTCCACATCCTCAAGGTCAATATCCTCGGAGGACGTAATGCTGATGATGACGCCTTTCGCGCCGGAGATCGACGTCTCAAGCAGCGGGCTTGATATGGCCGCGTTGGCCGCCAGGGCTGATTTTTCCTTGCCCGTCGCTTTCCCTACGCCCATATGCGCGTAGCCGGCATCCTTCATCACACTTGTCACGTCGGCGAAATCCAGGTTGATGAAGCCCGGCACCTTGATCAGCTCCGATATGCTCTTGACTCCCTGGAGCAACACCTCATCCGCCATCGCGAAAGCCTGAGCCAGGCTCATGCGCTGCTCGGTGATCAGGCGCAGACGGTCGTTGGGTATCACGATAAGGCTGTCCACATGCTCTGCCAGACGCGCGATACCGGACTGAGCCTGAACAAAGCGTATCCTGCCCTCAAACTTAAAGGGCTTTGTCACGACCCCGATGGTGAGTACGCCCATATCCTTGGCGATTTGCGCAATAACCGGCGCGGCGCCCGTCCCGGTTCCGCCGCCCATGCCGGCAGTGATAAACACCATGTCAGTACCCTTGAGCACGTCGGCCAAAAGCTCCTTGCTCTCCTCGGCGGCTTTCGCGCCGACCTCGGGTTTTCCGCCGGCGCCCTGTCCGCGGGTAGCCTTTTCGCCGATCTGGATTTTATGTGTCGCTTTCGAATGCGTCAGGATCTGCTTGTCCGTATTGACGGCAATAAATTCCGCGCCCAAAACGCCGGACTCGATCATTCGGTTGACCGCGTTTCCGCCCCCGCCGCCGACACCTATGACCTTGATCTGCACCGTGCTCTCAAAATTATTTTCAATTTCAAATGCCATGATTGCAATCCACCCTTTACTAAGCGTATACGATCAGGTTACAATAACACATTGTTAATCAGGATAACATATTTTTAAGAAAAATACAAGAAAAAACTTTAAATTTTCACAAATTGTTCTTATTTGGCCGTTAAGTAACAAGATGTCACCTATGTAACATCTGTCGTCTCCGGGACGCCATCGCTGACATAAGCCACGCCGAGCTTGGACAAATCTATCGTGCCCGTCTTTGATCGGGAGCCGTCGTCCTCTTCCTCAAGCGTCTTGACGGCCGTTTGCAGCTTCTGCTCGATGTGCAGGTCGGAGCCGATATACAGCGACAGCCTGTTCTGGTACATCAGCTTAATGCCGCGCGGCTCACGGATATCGGCCAATGTGATATCCTGAAGGCCCGTGCTCTCCACCGCGTTCACGATCTTCTTGTATATCTCCAGCATATCGATGCCTTTGTTCTGCGAGTCGTCAAATTCGATGTAGCCGCCGGTTTTCATCTCGAAGTTGGTCGGGCATTTCAGCACCATGACCGATACGGGCATCCGCTCAATCAGCTCAAGCATCTTCCCGTCGCGGTCGATGAGCAGATAGCCTGTGGAATAGTCCAGCGCGGCGGCGGCGGCCGTCGGCGAAACGATGATCTCAAGCGTCGAGGGGAATTTGCGCTTGACGGCGGCCTCCCCGATATACGGCAGGTTCTCCTCAAGACGTCTCGCGACGGCCTCGGGATTACACCTGAACAGATTCACCTCGCCCATCTCTATACCGCTGGCGTTGGCGATCTGATCTTTTGTGTAACTGACGCTGTCAGACTGCGTCACGACGATGTTGCTTATCCTGAACATAACCGTCAGTGACAGCACGGTCATCAGCCCGCAGAACAAAACCGCCGCCAGCGTGACCTGAATGGCCATACGCCGCTTGCGCCGCTTTTTCGCCCGTGCGGCCATGGTAGCGTTTCCGCGTTTTTGCCGCAAAACCGCCGGGGCGTGAGGATTTCTTCCGGGAGGAGCAGCGCGCGTTCCCCGGGGCGGCTGTGATTGCTTTCTTGGAGGCAAAGCTGACGAGGCGCTGCTTCTCTGTGAGGGAGGACCGCCGTGTGCGGGCTGCTCATGGCGGGAATGGGGCGAGGCGTTTTGCCGCTGCGGAACATTCTGCTGCCGTGGAGCATTCTGCCGCGGCAGGGAATCCTGCCGCTTCGGAGCCTCTCTTTGCGCTTCGCGGCGAGAATCTCCCGGTCGCGTTTCAGGTGGAGCCGCATGGCGGTTCACGGGTTTCCTCTGCGGTTGCGGAGGCGTCTGGCCAAGCAGTTTCAGCAACACCCGCGCCGCTTTCTGCTTCAGCGGCATCTTCTTTTTGTATGCTTGTCCGCGTCCGTTTTGAACGGGCATGTCCGGCTCCTCCTTTCTGCAATCCTCATCTCATGGCAGGGGATATCCGGATGTGTGTCCCCTACAAGTCTTTTTCTCTTTTTATATAAGCGCCCATCGACGTCAAACAGTCCTCCAGCCGCTGGCATCCCCGGTCTATGTGCTGTATGCCGCGCACCGTCGTCCTGCCCTCGGCGGCGAGTCCCGCAAGCACAAGCGCGGTTCCTCCCCGCAAGTCCGCTGCGGTCGTCTGCGCACCGATGAGCTTCGGAACGCCCTCCACGATGGCCACGCGGTTCTCAACCTTTATACGCGCGCCCATGCGGATAAGCTCGCCCGCGTACTTGTACCTGTTTTCAAAGATGTTTTCCACGATAACGCTCGTCCCCCGCGCCAGCGCCGCCATGACCATAACGATCGCCTGTGAGTCTGTGGGGAATCCGGGATACGGCATGGTGCGCACCGTCCCGATTCTTTGCAGACGGTCCGGCGCGGTGACTTCCAACGTGTCCCTGCCCGCGCGGACACAGCAGCCCGCGTCTTTGAATGCGGACATGACGGGACTTATGTGATCCGCGTTCACGTTTTTGAGCAGCACATGGCCCCTTGTAACGGCTGCCGCCGCCATGTATGTTGACGCCACGATCCTGTCGGGAATGACGGTATGCTCATAGGAATGGTAGGCTGTTTCTCCCTCGATGACGACAGTGCCCTCGCCCGCACCGTGTATCTTCGCGCCGCATCCGATTAAGAAGTCAGCCAGATCGACGATTTCAGGCTCGCGCGCCGCGTTGATGATGGTCGTCGTCCCTTTTGCCGAAGCCGCCGCGACCATGATGTTCTCCGTCGCGCCGACGGACGGGAAAGACAGCATGATTTTCGCGCCGTGCAGTCCGTTTTGGCAGGAGCAGGAGAGACGGCCGCTGACGTTTTCTATCTCCGCGCCGAGCGTCTCAAAGGACGATATATGCAGGTCTATGGGACGCATGCCGATCTCGCAGCCGCCCGGGGATGACAAAACCGCTTTGCCGAACCGTGCTATGAGCGGCCCCAAAAACGCGATGGACGACCGCATCTCCCGCATCAGCCCCTCCGGGATATCGAACCTGCTGATATCGGCGGAGCTTACGATGACGGTTTCGCCCGCCCGGTCCACGGAGCAGCCGATATAGCGCAGGATTTCCATAGCCGCCTCAATGTCGCTCAGGCGCGGGCAATTGTGGATGATGCAGGTCTTGCCCGTGGCGGCCGCCGCCGCTAAAATAGGCAGAGCGCTGTTCTTCGCGCCCTGGATTTTCACTTCTCCCTCAAGGCGCCTCAAGCCCTCGATCACGAACTTATCCATCCCCGCACAACCTTTCATCGCACAAACAGAAATAGCTTCACGGTCTATACTATGTCGATGGGCGGGTTTGTGTTATTAAAAGTTGTCAGGAATTAGGAATGAGGCGTTAGGGAGCGGTAAGGCAAAGATCTTCAATAACTTTACAGATACGTTCGGCGGAGTCAGGCGCCGCCATCTTTTTCGCGTTTTCTTCCATCCGTTGTCTGCGCCCCGGGTCACTGATCAGCGCGTTCACCTCGGCGATCAGCTTTTCAGGCGTCAGATCCTTTTCCTCGATCAGGATGGCCGCGCCCTGTTCCGCCATCGCCATGGCGTTGTGGTACTGGTGGTTTTCCGCCACGTTGGGCGACGGAATCAAAATGGACGCTTTTCCGGCGGCCTGAAGCTCGCTCAACGTAGACGCGCCGCTGCGGCAGATCACCAGATCGGCGGCGGACAGGAGACGGTACATATCGTCTATGTACTCTCTTATTATTATATGCTTTTCACGCGCCAGGTCAACCCCCTTTTTCTGGAGACTGTCCGGCACCCACTTGCCGTACTGTCCCGTGGCGTGGTGAAAATAGCAGTCGCTATCCCTGTGCTTTCGGGCGATAAGCTCGACAATGTTCTCATTTATGGCCTGCGCGCCCAAGCTGCCGCCCATGGAAAGGATCAGCGGGCGGTCGTCAAGCCCCAGCTCAAAGCGCGATAACGTACGGTCAGCCGACACGATCTCGCCGCGCACCGGCAAGCCGGTGTACACGCAGGGATTCTTGGGTTTCAGGTATTTCTCCGCCTCCACCGCGGTGAGCATGACGCGGTCAACCCTGTTAGCCAAAGCCTTGTTCGTCACGCCGGGATAGGCGTTTTGCTCATGGATAGCGGTGAGGATCGACATTTTTGCCGCCATGCGCAGCACAGGCCCGCTGACATAGCCGCCGAAGCCAACGACGACATCGGGCCGGAATTCCAAAAGAAGCTCCTTTGCCTGCGCGGACGACCTGAGCAAACGGCTCACGGTTAGCAGGTTGCGCTTTATGTTTTCCGGGGTGAAAGAACGCTGAAAGCCGCTGATGTCGATCGTTTTGAAATCGAATCCGGCGGCTGGCACTAAGCGTGATTCAATTTTCTCTTTTGTCCCGACGAACAGAATCTTCGCGCCGGGGTATTTTTCCCTGATCAGTCCCGCGACGGCCAGCGCCGGGTTGATGTGCCCGCCGGTTCCCCCGGCCGCGAACAGGATTTTTTTATCGCTCAGCAAATATTATCACCCGTATTTCTATTTTTTTGTGATCTTCGAGTAACGCGAAACGGACAGCACAATCCCCATCTCCGCCAGCAGCATGACGAGAGACGTGCCGCCGTAGCTGAAAAACGGCAGGCTGATTCCCGTGTTGGGTATGGTGTCCGTCACGACGGCGATGTTGAGTATGACCTGGAGTCCCACCTGAATGATGATGCCCATGACAAGCAGTGCGCTGAATCTGTCGCTCGCCCGCATCGCGATGACAAAGCCGCGCCAGATGAGCAGCGCGAACAGAATCAGGATGACCGTCGCGCCGATGAAGCCGATCTCCTCGCACACGATGGCGAAAACAAAATCATTGTGCGGCTCAGGCATATAAAGATGCTTTTGCTTTGAGTTGCCTATGCCCAGCCCGAACAGCCCGCCTGACCCGATGGCGTACAGCGACTGGTTCGTCTGCCATCGCAAGGTCGTCGCGAAGTCCTCCTTGTTGATCCACGCGGTGATTCTGTCCCCCGCGTAGCTCTCCAGCAGCTTGATGACCCTGTCAGGCGCGATTATCGTAATCACGACAAAAACGGCCACGAGCGCGGCTCCCCCGATAAACAGCCAGGATTTGACGCCGCCCAAAAACATCATGACGATGCCGATGGCGAACATCAAAATCGTGCCGGACAGATGGTTTTCCTTGTATACTAAAACGCACATCGCACCGATGATACCCAAGTATGGTAACATCATTCGCCAGTCCGTGTCAATCTTTTTTTGATTTTTTTCCATATGATAGGCGCAAAACATGATCAGCCCCAGCTTTGCCACCTCCGATGGCTGGAACTGCCCGATGACGGGAAGCGTCAGCCACCGCTTGAATTCCTCCTTGCCCGCTATTTTGGCCGGATTTACAAGAACCAGGATAAGCAGCAAAAACGACACGCCCAACACAAAATAAGCGACCCACTTCTTTTTCAAAAACGTATATTTGACGCGGGAGATTAGGTACAGCGCGACGAAGCCAAGCACGGCAAAGCCCGCCTGCTTTTCAAAATAAAAATACGGATTTGTTTTTACCCGCCCGTTTTCAATGACGGCTTCTCCGTTTCTGTCTTTTACGACTACATTAAAGCTCGCGTTGACGTAGCTGGCTGAAAACATCATGATGATGCCTATGGTGACCAGTACGACGACAAGCCCCAAAAAGACGGTGTCCAGTCCGCCCCGGGCCACATGGTTTTTGAACAGACCGCTTTTGGTTGAGATCACCTTTGATTCCATAAGAACCCCCCAAAGCGTACGCTTTTACGTACGCTTTTATATTCTATGCTGATCATTTGCTCAAATAAACGGCCATGATTCCCGCCGCGCAGCCGATCAAATTAACGAACGTAAACACTCGGACGATCTTCTTTTCTTTCCAGCCGCCCATCTCAAAATGGTGGTGTATCGGCGCCATCCTGAACACCCTTTTACCGTGGGTGAGCTTAAAATATCCTATCTGAATGATGTCGGACATAAACTCTATCACATATACGATACCCACAAAAAGGATGATTATCGGGCAGTTGAGCGCGAACGCTACGGCTACGACCATACCGCCCAAAAACAGCGCGCCCACGTCGCCCATGAACACCTTGGCGGGATTGCGGTTCCACATCAGAAAGCCCGCGCAGCCCCCCGCGACCGCAGAGGCCAAAACGCCCACGCCGAACATCCCGCGCATGACGGCGATAACCACCAAAGCCAACGCGGCCGTCACAGTGACGCTTGAGCAAAGCCCGTCGATGCCGTCGGTAAAGTTCACGGCGTTCACGGTGCCGTAAATGACCACAGCTCCGAATATCCAGAAAAACCAGCCAAGCTCCACGTTGCCGGCGAAAGGGATGTACGTGTACGGATTCCGGCCCATGCTCATGTACAGGCTTGTAAGATACGCGCCCATGATCAGAATCTGCCCGATGCTTTTCTGCGTGATCGACAGGCCCTTGTTGCGCTTTTTGACGACCTTTACATAGTCGTCCGCGAAGCCTAAAATGCCGAAAGCCGCCGCCATCAGCAGTCCGCTGTACAGCTTAGAACTCAGCTCCGTCGGCACGGTCGGCCCGCTGCCGCTGACGGCGATCTCACCGCCCATTGCTTTATCCGTCGCCAACGTCACGGCTATTGCCGCCAAGATCCCCGCCGCGAACATCATGCCGCCCATGGTCGGTATGCCCTGCTTGTGCTTATGCCACTTCGGGCCGATGTCGAGTATGGTCTGCCCGAACTTCAGCTTTTTCAGCCACGGAATCAGCGGATAGCCCAATATCCATGTAACAAAAAACGCTGCTACAGCCGCCATTAAAAGCGCGATGTACGAGTTCATTTTTATAATCATTCCTTTCTGGGGAATTGTGCGGGTTCCGCAAACAAACAAAGTTTGTTCAGCAGAATTTCGGCCCGCCTTATGGCCGAAAAGCACAAAACCCAAGTTTGAAAAATCTTATTTTTCAAACTTTTAGCTCCTTGTATATGACAGTCAGAATTTCTTCAAGCTTAATGCCCCTGCTCGCCTTGAACAGGACCGCGTCGCCCGGCTCCATCAACTCCAATAGACGTTTCGCCAGCGCGTCCTTGCCGTCAAAGCTTTCCACGGTCTTTACGCCGCTTCCGCGCGCGGCTTCGGCCGTTTTCAGCGACTGTTCCCCGATGGTCAGCACAGCGTCCACACCGAAACGCGCCGCCCAGATCCCTGTCTGCCTGTGACCTTCCAGGGACGTTTCCCCAAGCTCCAGCATGTCGCCCAAAACGGCGATGCGTCTTTTCGCCCGAAGCTCCTTAAGCGCTGACAGCGCGGCTTTCATGGAATCGGGGCTGGCGTTATAGCAGTCCTCGACGAAAGTGATCTCTGCCATCGTCCTGATCCGCTGGCGCATTCCCTCAGGCTCATATGCGCGGAGCGCGGCGGCCGCCGCTTCTGGCTCGACCGAGATAAGGAATCCGGCTGAAAACGCCGCCAGCGCGTTATATATATTGTGCTTACCAATGACTGGCAGGCTGATTCGCTGTTCGCCGCAGCCGAAATCGAGGGTAAAGCGGCTCCCCGTTTCGTCAGACTCGATGTCATACGCCTTGAAGCGGCAGAACTTATTGTTGATGCCGTAGTAGTATATGGGCCGCTGTATTTTCGCGTTGTACAGACGTTTGTCGTCGCCGTTGAGGATGAGCGGCGCCTCGTCGCCCATGCCGTCGGTCAGCTCCAGCTTCGCTTTCAGGATGTTCTCGCGCGAGCCGAGCTTTTCGAGATGCGAAACGCCGATATTGCTGATAATGCCCATCGTGGGCGCGGCGGCCTTTGACAGCCGCGATATCTCGCCCAGGGCGCTCATCCCCATCTCTATGACGGCGGCCTCCGTGTCCGTATCCATCTGAAAAAGCGTGAGAGGCAGTCCGATCTCGTTGTTCAGGTTGCCCCGCGTCTTTAAGGTTTTGAACTTGGCGGAAAAGACGGCGTGGGTCATCTCCTTGATGGTGGTTTTTCCGACGCTTCCCGTCACGCCCGCCACGGGAATCGGGAACAGCCGCCGGTAGTAGCCCGCAAGCGTGAGCAGCGCCGTTCTGGTATCCTCCACGAGTATTTGATTTTCACAGCCCGTATCCTTGTGGCACAGCACAGCGCGAGCGCCCTTTTCCAGCGCCGTTTCCGCGAAGCTGTGCCCGTCAAAATTTTCACCCTCGACGCACACGAACAGACAGTCTTTCGTAAGCGTCCGCGTGTCCGTACAGATATCCGTGACCTGGCCGCCGAAACCCGCTTTCCCGGACACGGCCGCCGCGATCTCACTGATGGCAAGACTCTTCAACTAAATCACTCCCGGTTAGCCGTTCAAAATTTCCGAAACGATTTTGCGTTCATCCATCTCCAGCTTTTCCGTCCCGATGATCTGATACGTCTCCTGCCCCTTGCCCGCCAAAAGGACAATGTCCCCGGCCTTGGCCTTTTTGAGCGCTTTTTTTATCGCTTCCCTGCGGTCGGTTACCCGGCATACCGGGATCCTCGGCTTATCTATGCCCGCCATGATCTCGTCTATGATACGCTCCGGGTCCTCCGTCCGCGGATTGTCCGACGTGACGATCACGGCGTCGGAAAGCTGCACGGCCATCCCGCCCATCAGGGGACGCTTTGTCTTATCCCTGTCGCCCCCGCAGCCGAAAACCGTGATAACCCTGCCGGCGGTGATCTCCCGCAAGGCTTCCAGGATGTTTTTGAGTCCGTCAGGCGTGTGGGCGTGGTCTATGATGACGGTGTAGTCCGCGGAAGCGGGCACGATTTCCGCGCGCCCCGGAACGCAGCCGCCCGACTCGGACACAAGCGCGACGGCTTCCGCGAACGGGATACCCAGCCTTGTCAGGCACACGATGGCGCCCATGGAGTTGTATACCGTGAACCGCCCCGGAGTCCTGCATTTTACACGGGCTATGACGCCCTCGCCCACAAGCTCATACTCCGTCCCCGTGCTTTTGATCTGTATGTTTTTGGCGGTGTAGTCGGCTTCGTCGCGATTCATGGAAAAGGTCACGGCGGGGCACGATAAGCCGCCGATGATTTCGGCTGCGTGGCCGTCGTCAAGGTTTATCACAGCCAGATCCGTATTTTCAAAAAGGATGCGCTTGGCCGCGAGATAGTTCTCAAACGTCCCGTGATAGTCAAGGTGATCGCGCGTCAGGTTCGTGAAAATCGCCGCCTCAAAGCGCACGCCGTGGACCCTGCGCTGCTCAAGCGCCTGTGACGACGCCTCCATCACGCAATATTCGCAGCCCGCATCAGCCATTTGCCGGAACAGGCTGTGCAGCTCATACGGGCCGGGCGTCGTAAACTCGGCGGACAGTTCCTCGTTCCCTATCATGTTATAGACCGATCCTATAAGGCCGGTCTTTTTACCGTAGGCCGCGAGCATGTCGCGCATGAGGAAGCAGGTTGTTGTCTTGCCGTTGGTACCGGTTACTCCGATAATTTTCAGGGATTCGCAGGGATCGCCGAAAAAGGCGGAGCACATCAGCGCGTAAGCCGTCCTTGTGTCGTCAACGATTACCTGCTGGGGGAGTCCCAAGTCCCTTTCCGTGACGATGGCGGCGGCTCCGGCTTTCAGGGCGTCAGGAACCGCGCCGTGCCCGTCAAAGCTCCTGCCTTTCACGCACACGAACACGCACCCCGGCGACACCTTTCTGGAATCGTCAGTCAGCGCCGTGACCTCTGTATCCAGCGGTACATTAGCCGATGTCACCGCTGCCTTTTTCAAAAGAGCGGACAGTCTCATTCCCTTGCTCATCCCTTTCTGTGCTCTTTACTCATCATAGTCTGTTATGCCCATATTGGATTTGAAGTAAACCGTTACGACCGTGCCCGGGGCGATCTCCTTGCCTTGGGCGACGCTCTGCTTGTATGAAAGCAGTTCCCCGCTTAACTCAGAATTGCATGTTATATTGACGTTGATCCCGGCCGCCGCGGCCTTCTGCGTCGCGTCGCGTATGGAAAGGCCTGAAAGATCCGGCATGATCACCTTATCGCTCTTCGACTCCTCCGACGTGTACAGGATCACGACGCCGTTTTTCGGCACGCTCTGCCCCCCAGCCGGTATCTGCGAGACGACTTTGTCGCCGCCGCCCTTGACCTTGACGGTAAATCTTTTCCCGTCAAGCTCCTTTTGAGCATCGCTCAGGGATTTGCCGACGACCTCGGCGACCTCTATTTTAAGCTCCTCAAGCTCTTTTTCCGTGTACTGCGGCTCGACGTTCAGGTACTCAAGCACGCTTGACAGCACCTCCGCCGCGACGGGGGCCGCAACCGCTCCGCCGCCGTGGGCGCCCTTGGGATTGTCTAAGATCACGATCATGGATACTTTCGCATCATTGGCGGGCGCGAAGCAGGCGAAAGACGCCCAAAACGTCTTGGATATGCCCGACGCAGTGGCCTGCGGCACCTTTTCGGAGGTTCCTGTTTTTCCGGCCACGCGGTATCCGGCGATGTAGGCGTTTTTGCCCGTGCCCTCGTTCACGACACGTTCCATGAAACCGCACATAATCTCCGATGTCTCCTTGGAAATAACCTGTCTGCGCACGGTCGGTTTCGTCTCCGTGATGATGGCGCCCTGCGCGTCAAGCTGCTTTTTCACGAGGTAGGGCTGCATCAGATAACCGCCGTTGGCAATGGCATTGACGGCCGTGAGCATCTGAATCGGCGTCACCTGAAAAGTCTGGCCGAAAGACGCGCTGGCAACGTTAGCCAGGATCATTTTGCTGATATTGTAGTATATGGAGCTTGCCTCGGCCGGAAGGTCTATATTCGTCTTTTCCAAAAAACCGAAAGCCTGAAAATATTTATTGAAGCCGTCGATTCCCAGGCGGATTCCCCTAGTGATAAAAAACGGATTACAGGAGTTCATGATGGCGTCGCTGAGATTCTGCGAGCCGTGCCCGCCGTGCTTGTGGCAGTTATAGCGCGAGCCCGCCGCCGTGACGTTTCCCGTGCAGGTGAACCTCTCCTCCAGCGGCACCAAGCCCTCCTCGAGCAGCGCCGCCGCCGTGATGACCTTGAAAACGGATCCCGGCTCGTATGTGTCGTTTATGGCCGGGTTGCGCCACTGCGCGTACTGTACTTTTTCCCGCGCCTCCCTGCGCTTCGCTTCGTCCTCGATGGCCTCAATCTCAAGGCGCTCCTGTTCCCTCACGATCCCCCACGGGTCCGACAGGTCAAAGTATCCTATGCCGCGGCTGCCCATACCTAAAATAGCGCCGGTTTTCGTGTCCATTATTATACCCAGAATCGAGTCACATTTCGTGTTGAGATACGCCTGCTCCAGAGATTTTTCCAGATAGCTCTGTATATACTCGTCTATCGTCAGTACAAGGCCCGTTCCGGGCTGCGCGTCGTGCTTGTTTTCGTACTTAACAGGCATATTGCGGCCTCCGGCGGTTTTGGCGGAGATGATCCGCCCGGGAAGGCCCGTCAGGACCGCGTTGTATTTCTGTTCGATCCCGTAAGCTCCTTCATAATCCTGGTTGATAAAGCCTAAAACGGTCGACGCCAGAAATGGATTGGAGTAATAGCGCTTGACGTCGGGATCAATGCCGATGTAGTAGTTGTAGTAAATTTTCCGCTCCTCGCCGTCTTTATTCTTTATTATAAAGTAGGTTTTCATCAGATTTCGAACCTTTTCCTCGTCCTCATCCTCGACTTTATCCTTGATGACCATATATTTGTAACCCGTCCTGGAACATTTCTCGCGCACGCTGCTCTCCGATACGCCTAAAAGCTCCGCCAGGTTTTTCACGATCATTTCGCGCGCGAACTCGTTATCGCCTATCAGCGACGGGTTGACGTAGACCTTGCCCGCGCTGGTGCTCGCCGCGAGGGGCGTCATGTTCGCGTCGTAGATCACGCCGCGCTCGGCGGCGACGACTGTATCGTGGAGCTGGTTTTGCGCGGCTTTATCCCGGTATTCCGCACCTTTGACAAGCTGTACCCGCACGAGAGAACCTATGCATACCAGCCCGAAGCCAAGCACGCACATCAACACCATAACGAGCGTCGAGCGGCTCATAAACCTTTGTCTGGAGGTTCTTACGGCCATATGGATAACACCTCTTTATAAGAGCTAGAGTCAACACGCCCTAAGGGCAATATCGTTTCTATACTGATCTTCCTTTTTAACGAAGATGAGTATTACAATCCCTTAGAGCGTGCCGACGCGATATAATACTAATCCCTCATTAAAACCTTTGCAAAAAATCTGTGCAAAAACCCACATATCAAAGCTTTTTGCTTGATTTTTTGAAGGTTTTATAATCGGGATTAGTATACATCGCATATTATGGAGGAAAAAAAGTACCATAAAAAAATATATGCCGCGGACAATCTCTGTTATGCCAGTCCCGTGTAATGCCTGAAAGTTTGCGCAAGGATTGTAAGGTTTTGGGTGTTACAGGGCGCTAGTTTGCTTCTCCGTTGGCTCGCAGGATCCTGTCGCCATTGTTGGACTTGAGCCATTTCGTCTGATAACGCTGCTGTTTGACCATGCCCAATTCGTTCTGCGCGTACTCCTCCACCTTTTCAATAGAGATCAGTGAGTTGAACGACACCTCCAGGCTGACCTTTTTGTTTTCAGCTTTTTTGATATCGCTCTGGAGCTGTGAAATCTGTGTGCTCAGTATGACAAGCTCCGCCCTTTGCTGCAACAAAACGCCGAACATCGCAAGCACGATCGCCGACGCCAAGAATATCTTGACGACGCGCTTCGCGGTGACCACAAACTCACGCAGAGCCTGTTCTCTCGTTTTAGGCTTCTTTGGTACAAGCTCAGGCTTTTTCGGCGGAGCTTGCGGTTTCCGCAGAGGCGCCGGCGCGGGCAGGTTATACGCCGCGCTGCTATTGACGGTTCTTGCCATGTTGATATCCCCTTCACGAAACGCCGAACGCCGCATCCAACGGGCGTTACAGCTTCTCTATCACCCTTAACCTCGCGCTTCTGCTGCGCGGGTTTTCTTTTAACTCTTCCTCTCCCGGCACAATCGCTTTCATCGGCTGCCTACCCTCGGCCGTTTTCCCGCATACACATATCGGAAATGACTTTGGACACACGCAAGCGGAGCAAAACGCCGCGAACCGCTTTTTAACGATTCTGTCTTCAAGCGAATGAAATGTTATCATGACAAGCCGTCCGCCCGGATTCAGTGCGCCGAACATATCACAAACGGCTTTGTCCAGCCCGTCAAGCTCACCGTTGACCGCGATGCGTATCGCCTGAAACGTCCGCCTCGCGGGATGCCCGTCCCTTTTAGCCGACGCCGGCATGGACGATTTTACAATTTCTACAAGCTCCAGCGTCGTTTCAATGGGCTTTTCCTCGCGCGCCTTAACGATGTTACGGGCAATCGAGGGCGCAAACTTTTCCTCTCCATACTCGAAAAGAATCCTGCGCAGCTCCTGAAACGTCCAGGTGTTTACAAGCTCCGCCGCGCTCATTCCAGCCATGCTCATCCTCATATCGAGCGGGGCGGGGGCGTCGTGGTGATCCTGATACGAAAAACCACGTTCCGGCACCGCAAGCTGATGCGAACTGACACCGCAGTCAACCAGGATGCCGTCCGCCCCGCCAATATGGAGGGATGAAAGGAAATGTTCTATATGATGGTAGTTGTCATGAACAATGTCCGCGTTCGGGACACCGCCGAAGCGCTGCCTTAAGGCTTCTATCGCCTGCGGGTCACGGTCAACCATGATCAGCCGCCCGCTCGTCAAGCGCCTGAGTATCTCCGACGAATGGCCTCCGCCGCCGGCGGTAGAATCAATGAACACGCCGTCGGGCTTTATGTTCAAGGCCTCTATTGCTTCACGGAGCAGTACGGGCTTGTGTGAAAATTCCATACTCATGTTTATATTTCTTCTCTAGAAAGGCGCCTCAAACGTCGGGATGGCATTCTTTTCTTCAGCCGTCTTGACCATCTCTTCCCGTTCGTTCGGATTCCACATTTCCATACGGCGTCCGACTCCCTTGAGGAGCACCTCATCTTCCAAATTCGCGTGGCCGATAAACTTAGCGGGGATCGTGATCCTGCCCTGCTTGTCTACGTCTACCCGATCCGTATTGTCATACATGAAACGCTGTCTGCGCGTAAGCTCGGGGCTTGGCTGCTGTCCGCTGTTCAGGATTTTCTCACGCTCGATCCAATCCTCAACCGAATACGCATAGATGCATCGGTCGCCATCCTCGTTGTTGGGCAGGGTGATCACGAAAGATTCGCCAAGCTCTTCACGGAGTTTAGCGGGAATTGCCAGCCTGTTCTTTTGGTCAAGGTTATGCTTATATTCGCCAAACAGCCAGGCCACGCTTTTTCTCCCCCTTTTTATGCCTCCGTTCACCTTTTTGCCCCTTTATTATAGCACAAGTATAAAAAATAAATCAAGCCTTTGTTTAAAATTATTAAAAATTATTTTTGAAAAATTGATGAAAGCCCTGTATATAGCACAATATGTAGTCATTACGCAAAAAAATCCGCAAAGCTCAAAGTTAAGCTTTGCGGATTTTTTTATTTTTTATTTACCGTGGTTTGCCTGCGCCGCCGCGCACTTTATGCTCGGTTATATCAATAGGCCGGTCTGCTGGTCTATCCCTCTCGCCCCTAATGCGATCTGATTGACGATACTGGCCACGCTTTGATTGACTACCCCATTCTGATACAAATCGGCTGCGAAGAAGAACGGGGAGCTGCGATTGTCAAGATTAGGCACGCTCTCGTTGTCTGCTATGAACCTCTTTATCTCCGAAACGTCGCTGGCGGTGACCAAGCCGTCACCAGTCACGTCACCGAAGATGACAAGCCAGTATTCCTCGGAGAAATTCGGATCATAATTACTGTAAAGCGTGACTTTCGCGCCTGTTCCCAGCGTACCCGGCTGTACGACAAAATATCCGTCGCCGTCAACGTCGAGGAAAGTGTTCCGAAGATCGGACTCCGTCACCACAAGCTTAAGCCCGTATATAAACTTCTTATCATAATCAATGACTGTCGTCGAGTTTGCCATTGGGATCAGCTTAGGCGGTGTCTGTGACACCACTTCCTCCCACACCGCGTATAGAGTCACAGTGGCGGGAGAACCCGCATAGTACGGCGGGGTAAATGTGGTATCTCCGTCCGCATAGGCGACCTCTCCGTCACTGGTCAGCGCCCATCCCTCGAAGCTGTGTCCATCCTTTTGGTACGTGTTAACGCTCAAAGTAGACGTCTGTCCCATGAACGTGGTAACGTTCCCCATGCTTCCTGACGTCGCGCCGTTGCCGTTATAGACAATACGGACCTGTCTTCCGCTCCACACCGCGAACAGCGTAATTTCACCGCCGTCCGTCATTGAAAGCTGATATACCGGATCCTCGTCATAGAAATCCGGGAACTCCGCGCCGGAATCCGTTGACCAGCCTTCAAAGGTGTAGCCGCTTCTGACAAAATCGTGCTCAGGCAGGTAGACAACCTCGTCGCGATTAGACACGATATTTTCCATTGTGCCCGTGGCGTCGCTTGCGTTCTTATCGAAGATGATGGTATACTTAGGCTGTCTCCACTGCGCGTAGTAGATCACGTCGTCATCAAGGGTAACCTCGTCGCCGTCTTTAATCTCTACTCCGCCCGATGAAGCCGTAAACCATCCCAGGAAGATCAGGCCATTCGGGTGGCTAAGCGACGATTCCGCGGGAAGCTCATACTCGTCGCCGTTCTCTACGACCGAGGTCGGGTTCGTCGCCGAACCGCCGAAGCGTCCGCCGTTCAGGTTCCAGGTGACCGTATAGGTAGAGATTCCGACTTCCCAAACAGCATAAAGCTCAACTACGCCCTTGTGGGTGTCTGTCAGGTTTACTGTGATCAGTTCTCCGGCCAGGAAATCAGGCTCTTCCGCCTGCGGATCCGTGCTCCATCCCAGGAATACGAAGCCATCAAGCTCAGGCTCCGTGCTCGACAGATTGAAGCTCGGCGCCGGGAGCACGTATTTTACGTTCTGCGTGCCCGGAACATTCGTCGCGCCGGGAGCCACATAAACGATATCGTACTCCATCTGATCCCACTTGGCATAATAGGTCCTGCTTTGCGTGACGGTAATGGTCGCGCCCTCCGTGAGCTTACCGGTCGTAAGCGCGATGTTCGTATACCAGCCTTCGAAAACAAAGCCGTCCTGCGTGATGATCGGGAATATGAACGGGTCTCCGTGATTGACAAACTCGTCCTCAAGCGTCGCCGCGCCGTTGGTCACAAACGAAAGCGTGTAGACGGTTGCCTGCCACTGGGCGTACAGCGTTACAACCGCGCCGTGCTCAACAGACAGGTTTGTATAACCGGTCCCCGCGAAATAGTCGGTTCCTGAGCCGTCTGTCTCGGTGTTCCACTTTTGGAACGTAAAGCCGGTTCTTGACGGCCCTGCCGGCATTGTCAGCGACTGGTTGTAGTTGCGGTTTATGTCACCGGGAAGCCCGGTCACCGAATCGCCGCCGGCGTTCGCGTCAAACGTCACCGTGTAGTTGACGATCGCGAAGTTCGCCCTGAGGTAACCGCCCGAAGCGCCCGCGGTGTAGGATATCTCCGCGCTTGAGGCATTGGGGGATATCGTGCCGTTCGCGCCGCCGTCCTGCGTCCAGCTGGTGAAACGGTAGCCCGTTGCTGGTACCGCGACGATGCCGGTCATGACCTCGCCCTGCCTCACCTGATACACGCCCGCGCCTGTTACCGTACCGAAAGCGGACTGCGCGCTGGGCACCTCTATGATCAAATCTTTCACAAACACGGCGTAGTACTCCGCGCCGTCAAGGTTGGCGGGAGCGACATACGTCGCGCCGTCCTCGATAACCGCTTCGCTGCCATCCCTGAACTGCGCCGCGAAGCCGCTGGCCGGCGTGGCCGTGAACACGAAGTTCGTTCCGTTAAACGTCATGGCCGCGGTTCCGTTCGCCCGCACTCTCATGATGTTGTTGGCGTTAGCGTTCTGGAAGCCCGCCGGAGCCGTCCTGACAAGCACCCACGTGTTCGCCAGCGTGACGTTCTGGCCCAGCGTGCCGACAAGCGCGTTCTGTCCGCCGCCGCTGGGATTGGAGATCACCCCGCTGTTCAGCACGACGGAGGAATTCGTGATGCTCGAATCACCGGTCGCAAGTCCCACAAGAACGCCCGTGTTGCCGCCGGGAGCGGTTCCCTGCGTCTCGATTGTTGACGTGAAGTTGATGACGTGAACATTGTCAAGCGTCGAATTATCCAGCACCGCGATGATACCGGCGGCCCTGTCGCCCGACGTGCCGGTCGCGCGGATATTGGCTGTCTGATCGAATTTCAGGTTGCTGATCGACCCGCCGCTCACGACGCCGAAGATACCCGCGGCAGTCGAATCGACGAGGCGGGGGCTGCCGGAGGGATTGGAGATCGTGTAGTTCTGGCCGTTATAGTTTCCGCTGAAAGTCGCGACGGGCGTATAGTTGCTTATCCACGCGATGTCGGCGGTCTGCTTGAAGTATTTTCCGGCCGTCGTCCTCATGACGCCCGCCGAGTCGATCGCGTCAAGCTGCGCGGGCGTGGCAATCAGGAACGGATCCGCCTCTGAGCCGTGGCCGCCGTCGAAGTAACACGTCCATCTCGCCTCAAGCACGACGTTTCCGCCGTTTGTAAGGTCATAAATCGTCGTGTCCTCTCTCACGCGGACACCGGCCGTGTTGTACCAGCCGTCAAACCGCCAGCCGTCCATTTCCGGCTCGGGAAGCGTGCCGTAATATTGCGCGTACGTCACCTGCTTCGTCTTGTCGATCGTCGCGAAGTCGTAAATAAAGTCCTCGTGCTCCGTGCCGTAGACGAAAGTCAGGGTACCCTTAATGGCCTCGTAGACAAATTCCGCCGAAACATCCGAGCGCCGGTAATTGAAATTAGCCGGTGAGCCGCCCGCGGTGTAGGTGTAGCCCGCGAAATCGCTGTTCGCGGAAAGCGACACGTTATAGCTTGAGTTGAAAGTCTGGCTTTCGGTCCAGGTGATAAACCCGCCCGCGGCCGTGTAATTCGTGCCCTTGTAGTTGTAAACAAAGCCGTCCACCGCCGGGAGCTTGTGGGTCACGGCAGCGGTGTATGTCACCCTGACAAGGCCGTTCACCGCGTTCGTCAGGTTCGTGTTGGCGGTATCGACAGTGGCCTGTGTGCTTGTCGGGTTACCCAGCGCCGATCCGGCGGCGGCCAATGCCGAGATGTAGGCCGCCCATGTTCCGGACGTGTAATCCGCCTGCTGATAGTTCTGCGTGATCCTGTTGTTCAGGTTCGTGCGCAGGTTGCCCTTGTCGACCAAATCAATCCGCAGGCCGAAACGAGTCCTCATATCTACCACGTTGTTAATGTTTGCGTCTCTGTGATGCACGCGGGTGATGATATTGTACTTTGTTGAATACAGCGGCACCTTTTGTCCGTTTTGTGTCGTGCGAAGTCCGAACGACTGGCCGCGGTAATAGCCGTTTGAGTACCTGATGTCGCCGCCCGTCTCAACGAAGTTAAGAATGTTGTCAGGCTCATTGTTGCCGCCGGCGGAGCCGAACCAGTTGACCCAGTTTTGAAGGCCTGCCCTGTAGACATGGCTGACCATCCAGCCCCCCGAAAGGTTCGGAACCTTGTTCAGATCCGTCGAGCCCGGTATATACCGGCTTGAGTCAACGTTAATATATCCGGTCGTATCGTAACTTCCGAACGTATAGGTGCCGCTGTTGCCTGTTTGAAGACGATTCTCAGATACGCCGCCCTGTCCGGCCGCGTTAGGCGGGAAATGATCGTCGAGATACTTGGCGCCCGCGTCGTACCAGCCGGGAACATCACCCTGCCACTCGTTGTTTGCGCCTTGATCCGCGCCGTTATGCCTTCTGCCCGCCCAGCCGGGAACAAGGGGCGACTTTCTCGTGCCGTAGCTTCCGTTGCCCCAGTTGCCTTTCGGCTGCGACGGGAAATAGTTGTTGCCGTTCGGCTCAACGAAAGCGGAATAAAAGTTGCCGCCCGACGCGCTGTGGACGCCGACGATGAAAAAGTAGCCGTTAAACTGGGCGTTTTGCGTGCC
>Ga0123353_10000890_pt1 | contig 36477 bp, 28 predicted proteins | sample TergutLab28metaG_3_FD_92763 | JGI IMG/M metagenome (GOLD analysis project Ga0123353, IMG submission 92763) | Labiotermes labralis P3 segment gut microbial communities from Petit-Saut dam, French Guiana - Lab288 P3 | ecosystem: Host-associated > Arthropoda: Insects > Digestive system > Gut ... | reverse complement strand
TCTGTGATTATAGACAATAAGCAAGCCCTATTCCTGCACTTTGCCTATGCGTCCGAATATGGCAGCGCGGGCAAAATCGTCGCACTACAAAATAATTTCAATAAGCAAACCGACCGCGGACAAATCGAAAAAGACCTTGACGAATATCGCCGCATTTACGGCATAGAGCTTAACGACGAACAAAAAAACGCCGTCGTTTCATCTATGCAAAACGCGGTAAGCGTGATAACGGGTGGACCGGGCACGGGCAAAACCACAATTATCAAATGCCTTATCTTCTTGTTCAACAAGCGCGGCGAAAGCTTTAACCTCATGGCGCCCACGGGCAGGGCGGCAAAGCGCATTAACGAAAGCACCGGCGAGGAGGCGGCGACCATCCACCGCGCCCTAAAGCTTACCCCGGGACAAAGCGAACAAAGCTCCATTCAAGTCGGCGCGGACAACGTGATAGTGGACGAAGTGTCGATGCTGGATATTTTTCTTTTTTATTCCTTGCTCAAGTGCGTACGGGACGGCACGCGGCTGATTCTGTTAGGGGACAGTGACCAACTGCCAAGCGTGGGCGCGGGCAATGTTTTGGCAGATTTGCTGCAAAAGCTACCCAAGGTTTGTTTGACAAAGATTTATCGTCAGGATGGCGGCAGTCTGATAATCGAAAACGCCCACAAAATCAACGGCGGGCAAATGCCTAACTTAAAAAGTACGGATAAGGATTTCTTTTTTATCAAGCGGAACAAGGGCATCGAGGTTGCGGACGAAATTGTGCGATTGGTGTCAAAACGTCTGCCGAAGTATCTGGGGGTAACACCCGATAAAATACAGGTGCTTTGCCCCATGAAAAACGGTCCCGCGGGCGCGAACAACCTTAACGCGCTACTTTCCGCCGTATTAAACCCGCTTAATCGCCCCGTTATAATCAGCGGCAGCACAAGCTTTAAGGAGGGTGACAAGGTGATGCAGACCTCCAACAACTATTCTTTGGAATACCAAAGGGGGAGCGAACACGGCGAAGGAGTGTTCAACGGCGACATGGGCGTCATAGAGTCCCTGGACGTCGCGACAAAGGAGCTTACAGTGCTGTTCGAAGACGGAAAACGCGCCGCATATACGGATAGCATAGGCGAGCTGGTGTTAAGCTACGCCATAACGGTACACAAGAGTCAGGGTAGCGAGTTCGAGGCGGTAATTTTGCCCGCGATTTTGGGCAGCCCACTGATTTTGACGCGGAATTTGCTATACACGGCGATAACCCGCGCCCGCCGCCTTGTGGTTTTGGTGGGCGAGGAATACGCCGTCAAACGCATGGTCGACAACGATTATATCGCGCGCCGCAACAGCGGCCTAAGCTTTTTTTTAGAGGCTGCGGGAAAAAATTATTTGCGATTGTTCGGAGAAAAAGGATAACAATACTAAGTAGCTTTCTGATTTTGCATATTTTGCGAGCAGATTTTTTAGGGTAAAACCGTCAAAAAATTGAGTTCGTAGCAGCGCTACTAACGAAATTTTTAAGAAAAACAAAGTTTTTCTGATGACGGGTTTACACAAAAAAGATGCCGCAGAATATGTAAAATCAGAAAGCGGATTAGTATAAGTCTCTTTTTTGATAATTTTATCGAAAACAACATAGTACCCGCAGAAATCGACAAAACGCGAAAAAAGCGGGTACTATGTCACTTTTGACAAATTATTTAGAGTCTGACAAAATATGCCATGCCTATTGCTGTGACGCTTTCGACAAATTTTTACTTCAAGAGCCTAATATTCTTCGCCGTACGGTAATAAGAGGCGCGGCTACCCGAAACGTCCGACCAGTCAATAGCGGCGAATCCGCCCCCGGTCAAAAACGCGTTGGCGCGCGAAAAGGGCTTCGACCCAAAAAAACCGCGGTGACAGGATAAGGGACTGGGATGCGGCGAAGAAATGATGTGGTGCCGCGGCGCGATAAGCTTGGTTTTAGCAATCGCGTTAGCCCCCCACAAAATAAAAACCGTCGGCCGCCCCGCGTCGGATAACGCGGAAATCACGGCGTCGGTAAAACGTTCCCATCCGAGACCCAAATGGCTTTGCGGCCGGTTTTCGCATACCGTCAGCGTGGTGTTAAGGAGGAGTACACCCTGCTTAGCCCAACCCAAAAGTGTGCCGCTTTTGACCCCGGTCACACCCAAATCGTTTTTAAGCTCGGCAAAAATATTGACCAAAGAAGGAGGATATGGGCAACCGTCCTGCACTGCAAACGCCATTCCGTTTGCCTGACCCGCGCCATAGTACGGGTCCTGGCCCAAAATACACACTCTTACGTCGGGATAGTCCACCATCCTTAGGGCGCGCAAAACATCGTCCTTTTTAGGATAAACGACGTTAGCTTGATATTCCGACTCCAGCGTGACAACAAGCTTTTGGTAATAATCGGCGTTAAATTCGCCCGCCAGTTTATTTTTCCATTCATTTTCAAGGGTGAACATATATACATATATTTTAGCATATTTTAATAATTTCCGCAAGCGTTTTTGGTCGGGCGTAAGAGATTGGGGATTAAGATCAGGTAATCGAATGCGGCAAATTTTAGAATAACGCGCTGAAAGATTTTAGGATTGACGAAAAAGCGAATTTTTTTGCTATTCAGGCAGGATACTATAATTGCGGTAATGGTCCGCAGCGTGCTGACGAAGCACCAAAGAAAAAGGCGGCAGAAATAATGCCGCCCATTTTTTGTATCCGATATATTTTATCTTCTGCGTTACTCATAGTTACGCACTATTTCGTTATTTTCCCTGTTTCTGCGTCACTCCCCGTTTTTCAGAAGTTCGATAAGCGCTGCCGCCGCGTTTTCCGCCGCTACGCTTTTTACTATCCTGCCTTTTTTAAAAATAACGGCGTTGTCTCCGCCGAAAGCCGCACCGCAGTCCGCGTCCGCAGCCTCGCCCGGACCGTTGACAGCGCATCCCATAATTGCCACCTTCATCTTCCGTTTTATGCCCTGCGCCGCCGCCGAAACCTCTTCTACCGCGCTTAAAAGGTCGCATTTACAGCGCGAGCAGGTTGGACAAGACACCACGCGGCAGCGATCACTTAGTCCCAACGCGTCCAAAATATGTCTTGCCGCCGCCATCTCCCGCACGGGCTCTCCGGTAAGCGAAACCCTGATTGTGTCCCCTATCCCATATAACAGAAGGCTGCCGACGGCTATTGCGGACGCCGTCATCCCCGCCTCTCCGTAGCCGCTTTCGGTAAGCCCAATATGCAAAGGATACGCGCATTTTTCGGCGATAATGCGGTTTGCGTCCACCATAGTTCGTATATCGCTTGATTTTGCCGACAAAACGATGTTGTCAAACCCCTCGTTTTCCAAAATCAAAACAGAAGACAGCACGCTTTCCGCCAAAGCCTCCGCGGTGCGCCCGCCGTACTTTTTGATTAGCTCCCTATCCAAAGAACCCGCGTTGACGCCTATCCTGATTGCCGTACCGTTTGCAAGGCAGGCACGGACAATCTCGCGCACATTTTTTTCGCCGCCGATATTGCCCGGATTAAACCTGATTTTGGCAAAACCCGCGTCCGCTGAAAGAAGCGCGAGACGGTAGTCAAATTGAATGTCCGCGACCAGCGGGACCTTCGCGTAGCCGACATACTCATGGCATATTTCGGTCTGCTCTTTGTTTTCGACCGCCAGCCTTATGATGTCGCAACCGGCAGCCTCAAGCGCGTCAATTTGGGCAAAAACCTTTTCCTTATCCAGCGTATCGCAACTAAGCATGGACTGTATGCTGACCGGCGCGCCGCCGCCTATACGAAGACCCCCTACCCTGGCCGCTTTGGAAACAGCTCTTTCTTGAAAAATAATATCGCTCGGAATTGTCATAGTACTCCCGTTTTTTTGTGAAAAGCGCAGTACGCCGCGCGCCGGATAAGTGTGACACATTTTTTTCTACTTGTCAAGTTTTTTGTCAAGTAAAACGGCGGATTGCCTATGAAAACAAGCTCTTATTACTTGACAAAGCCACCTTGATCCCATATAATATATGTGTTCATTTTTTCGGACATAATAATCAAAAAACAAAAAAAGAAAAACGAGGGGATTTTTATGGAAAACATTTTCAAAAAGAAAAGCCACAGTTCATTTTCGTGGGCGGATTTGGGCGACATCAAGGGGGGGCGGGGCGATTTGGGCGAGGAAATGCCCGTGTTGGTCTACCGCCTTCTACAGTACACCATGCTCGACGTATTGACCAAGGATTTCGGCAAAGAAAAGGCCAACGACTATATCCGCGCGGCGGGGCATTTGGCGGGCACTGAGTTTGCGCGCAATGTTTTGGACCTAACGGCGGATTTCAGCACCTTTGTTTTCAACCTTCAAAAAACCTTACAGTCGTTAAAGGTCGGCATTTTGAGGATGGAAGGTTTTAACGAAAGCACCGGCGAAATTATCCTTACCGTGGGGCAGGACCTCGATTGCAGCGGTCTGCCTATCACCAACGAAACGGTCTGCGACTATGACGAGGGCTTTATCGCCGGCATTTTGCAGGCATACACGGGCAAGCGTTACAAGGTCAAGGAGATAGATTGCTGGGCAAGCGGCGACAGGGTATGCCGTTTCAGAGGCGTGGTGGAATAGAAATTCGCAGGGCGTGACGCATGAGTAACGCCGCACAACATAAACCGCAACGAGATACCGCACAAACCGTATGGGCGACCACCGGTCGTTCGTGTAGCGAATAATGCGTTTGTTATTGCGACGAGCGATGGCCGCCTCTACGGGATTGTAGTCGAGGCGTCGAAGCAGCAAGATACGGCGAAGCATTTTTTATTACAAAGGCGGAAAATACAAAATTGACCGAAGAAAACGACAATAAAAGCTTAAGCCTTGTAGCCGACACCCTTTTTGAGTACCTGCGCGACGTCATTTATTGCCCCGAAAAGGCGTTACTTGACGTTGACAGGTTACCAGCCGAGTTCCGCGACTTCGGCATGGGGCTGGTTTTTTTCAGCGAAATAGTAACCGAAGCAAAGACGCTCGCGAAAGAACTGGCGGGCGGCAATCTTAATTGCGCCCTGCCCTCCTCTGACAACGAAATAGCCGCGCCCTTAAAAATGTTGCACGCATCGCTTAGGCATTTGACCTGGCAGACACAGCAGGTGGCAAAAGGGGATTATCAACAGCGCGTGGATTTTATGGGCGACTTTTCCGAAGCCTACAACAATATGGTAAAGCAGCTAGAGCGCAGGTGGAATATCAGCTTGGACGAAAAATCACGTTTACAACGGTACGTCAACCTTTTGCTTGCCAATTGCCCCGACCCGATTTTGCTGTTTGGATCTGACAAAAGGCTGGCGTTTGTCAGTGATTCGTACCTTAAAAACAGCGAAATACCATCCGTCAAGGATGTCGCGGGAAAGCACCTGCGCGAGCTTTTCACACCCCTTGTTTCGGTCGATTTTATTGGCGACATCGAAAATATGTTCGACGTCGCGTTTTTTCAAAAGCAAACCCAAAAAACGGAGCATACGATAGATTTCGGGCACAACGGGCATTTGCGCCACTACCAAATCCAGCTTACACCCATGCTTGACACGGAAAACCGCGCCGACGGGGTCATGATTCTTCTTCACGACACAACGGAATTGGTAAAAGCGCGACTGCTGGCTGAGAAAGCTAAAAATGCCGCGCAGCGTTCCTCTCAGGCAAAATCGGACTTTTTAGCCCGCATGAGTCACGAGATGCGCACCCCCATGAATGCAATTATGGGGATGACGGCGATAAGCTGGGCGTCGGACGACATAAAACGCAAGGATTACTGCAACCAAAAAATCAGCGAAGCCTCTCGCCACCTTTTGGGCCTTATCGACGACGTACTCGATATGTCAAATATAGAATCGGATAAGTTTACTTTATCTTACAGCAAATTCGACTTCGGCAGGATGATAGACTTCGCCGTTCGCGGCGCCGTCTTTGCCGCAAAGGAGCACAATCAGGAGCTGACCGTAGAAATCGCTCCAAATGTTCCCAAAAATGTTATTTCGGACGAGCGGCGGGTCATGCAGATAATAAAAAATCTGCTTTCCAACGCCGTAAAATTCACTCCCAACGGCGGGAAAATCTCGTTAAGCGCGAGAAAAACTTGCGAACGAGGGCAAATGTGTAACATCCAAATCGAGGTAAAGGACAACGGAATAGGGATTTCTAAAAAACAGCAAAAAATGCTGTTTCGCCCTTTCGAGCAGATTCACGGCGGTGCGGACAGAAAATTCGGCGGCATAGGTTTGGGTCTTACTATCTCTAAGCACGTCCTTGAGATGATGGGCGGCGGAATCGACGTAGAATCCGTTCTTTCCCAAGGCTCTAAATTCACCGTCAGATTCCCCGTCGAAAAAGTATTGCAAAAAACGGAAAGCGGACGAGAGGAAGTTGTAAACAATGCGGACGGGGGCATTTTTGCGGGTTATAAAATTTTACTTGCCGAGGACGTAGAAATCAACAGGGAAATATTGGTCGCCCTTTTAGAGGATACCGGCGTCACGATAGATTGCGCTGCGGACGGTCGGGAAGCTGTGGAAAAATTCGCCCTTTCACCGGGCGCCTACGATTTGATACTTATGGACATAAATATGCCGAATATGGACGGATACAAGGCGACAAATCTCATACGCGCTTCCGGTTTGTACAAAGCCGACACGATTCCGATTATCGCGTTGACCGCCAACACGTTCAAAGAAGATATCGACAAATGTATTGCCACCGGCATGAACAGCCACTTAAAAAAGCCTATCGATATCGAAAAGATAATCGAGAAACTGAAAGAATATATGCTTTAAAAAGTGACGTTTATTAAAGATGTTTTTTAGGACGATCTCGCCTTTTTAGGGTGCGCGGTTGCGGTTTTTGCTTTTCCCGCGGTAATTAGGGCACATTAACGTAAAAAAATCCAAAAATATTTTGCAAAAAGCCTTGAAATTTGCCGAGAAATATGTTATAATGTCAATTAGGGGGGTGGCGTCTTGGAAGAAAAAGAAATATCCATACTTAACAAGCTGATTTTGCTGTATTTTATGGACAAGATGGACGTCGCGCTGACCGAAAGCACCATCCTGAAAGCTTGCTATTACGAAAATCCGTGGATGGAGTATATGGACTGCATGTCTGCCATGAGCGGCCTTACCGAAAACGGCTTTTTGTTCCGCGCGCTTTTCGACAAGACCCCTTTCTATACCATCACGCCTGACGGACGGGAGTGCATTTCGCACTTTTACAGCCGTATCCCCTCCTCGACGCGCTCGCATATCGCGGATTTTGTAAAGGAAAACAGGCTGACGATACGTCGGCGGCAGGAATACGCGACGTCATACCAGCTCAACCCCGACCGCTCTTACAGCGTAATTTTGAAGATTATAGATTCGGCGAACCCCACCCGCGTCACCATGGACTTAAGGTTTATCGTCCCCAACAAGGAGACGGCAAAGCTTGTTGCCCAGAAGTGGCAGGGCAAGGCGGCGACGATTTACGCGGGGATTTATGAGCAATTGGTAGATGAGTAATGCACAATGCTCAATGCACAATGCTCAATGAAGGACAAATTTTAAGTAATATACCTTGATTGTTAAGCATTGATACGCTCAGAAAAATGCAACCATAATTGAGCATTGAGCATTGCACATTGAGCATTAAAACAAAATAAACTACATAAAAAAGAGGATATACCATTGGACCAATTACAAACGTTCAGAAGTACGGGCGGCACGTGTTGCAAGCAAATCATTTACACGGTCAGCGTCGACAACAAACTGAGTAGCTGCAAGTTTATCCACGGCTGTTCTGGCAACCAACAGGCGCTCGCCCGCCTTTGCGTCGGGATGCCGATTGACGAAATCGCCGAAAAACTGAAGGGTATTCCCTGCAAGGGCAACACCTCCTGCCCAGACCAGCTTGCCCGCGCCATGCTGGATTACAAGGCGCGGCAGGAAAAGGGCGTGGAAAAGGGCGGCAAGGAAGGGAAGAAGTAGGGGTAAGTGAACAGTTGTCAGTTAAAGAATCGGGAAAGTAGGGGACTGCCTGTGTTCGCCCTTTTGGCATTGTTTTCGACGGTTTGTTTACATAAAAAACAAGCCGTGTGGCTTTTTTGATTTGATATTGCTCATACATAAAAAATTTCACAAAACTTTTTGTTGGGTTTGGGGTTTTTAATTCGTATTATATATGGGACAAATTATTTGGAGGTTTTCATGAAAAGAGTTACGAAACTTGCTGCAATCGTTTTCTTTGCCATATTTTTCACTTTACCTTTTACCGCGTGTAATTTTCATTTGTGCGATTTTGGAGAATGGACGCCTACAATGTTGCCCACTTGCACGCAGGCAGGCTTGCAAACAAGAGCTTGTTCACAATATGACTACTCTCACGTTCAAACAAAGCCCATACCCGCACTCGGACACGACTTAACCGACTGGGAAATAACGCACAACCAAGAAACCGGCGAAAATGTATATGCAAAAGTTTGTAAGCGCGAGGGTTGCGGTTATTTTGAAACATACACCGTCCCCGCCTTGCCGCATGAGGATATACAAATCAGCTTTGGATGGAATGGCGGTCTTATGATAGAAAAAGACGGCAGCCTTTGGGCTTGGGGGCGTCCTCAATTCGAAATTAGCGGCGGTAGCGGCCCAATCAAAATAAAAGAAGATACGAAATTTGCCGCGGCAAGCGCGGGGGCATCGCACAACCTCGCGATAGATATTGACGGAAACCTGTGGGCGTGGGGAAGCAATTACAGCGGGGTGCTTGGCGACGGCACAAATACCGACCGCTCTACTCCCGTACAGATAAAAGCGGGAACAAAATTTTCCGCCGTCAGCGCGGGATGTTACCACAGCCTTGCCATAGATATCGACGGCAATTTGTGGGCGTGGGGACTGGTTGTCGGCTATTTGCCGGGCGTGGGCGAAGCGACAAGCAGCAACGTTCCGATACAAATCAAAGAGGGGACAAAATTTGTTTCTATCAGCGCGTCGATGTGCGAATCCCACAGCTTTGCGATTGATGTTGACGGCAACCTATGGGCTTGGGGAGACAATAATTACGGACAGCTTGGAACCGGCTCTTCAGGTTTTGTCGATGTCCCGATAATAATAAAAGAGGGAACAAGGTTTGCCGCCGTCAATGCGGGGCGCACCCACACCCTTGCCATTGATGTTGACGGCAATCTGTGGGCATGGGGGTACGGCTTTCACGGCGAGCTCGGCGACGGCAGAACTGGCAATGAAAGCGTTAGTAAGGTTCCCGTTCAAATAAAAGAAGGGACAAAGTTTGCCGCCGTAGCCGCGGGAGAAAATCACAGTTTAGCAATAGATACAGAAGGTAACCTATGGGGTTGGGGTAACAATTACGAAGGCAGCTTGGCGACGGTACAGGCGGTTACGGCAGTCAATATTCTACCCCCATGCCGATAAAAGAAGGGACTAAGTTTACCGCTATCGGCGCGGGGCTTACACAAAGCATCGCCTTGGATGCAGAAGGCAACTTATATCAGTGGGGTTATTATATAATTCCTCAGTGATTCCTGTGGCATAAAAAATGTCGGGGTGTAAAAAACGCCCCGACTTTTTTTGCGCGTATATATACAAGCTATATTTCGCTCGACTTCAGCCACCCCGCCCCACGTCAAAGAAGCATTCGTAGGGCACCCCTCAAGAGGGGAATTATCAGCGGTTGTCTCTTTATATTCAAACCCAACAATACCTGACACCTTAACTCCACTCTCCACACTCCTACTCCCCTCACGCTTTCCCGCTACACCCCAAAACATTGATAATCTTGTGCCGCACAATCTCGCTGATTGCCTCTCGCGCGGGGCGCAGGTACTGGCGAGGGTCGAAATGCGACGGATTGCCCACCAAGCTCTCCCTCACAGCCCCCGTAAAAGCAAGCCTCAAATCGGAGTCGATATTGATTTTACACACCGCCATGGACGCCGCCTTGCGCAGCATATCCTCCGGCACCCCCTTCGCGCCCGCAATCGCCCCGCCGTTCCCGTTTATCAACGAAACCATTCTGGGCGGCACACTGCTCGCCCCGTGCAAAACGATGGGAAAATCGGGCAATAACCGCTCGACTTCCTCCAAAATATCAAACCGCAGCTTGGGTTCGCCCTTGAATTTAAACGCGCCGTGCGACGTACCGATCGCAATCGCCAGGCTATCCACGCCCGTCCTCAGCACGAATTCCCGCACCTGCGAAGGGTCGGTATAACTCGACTCCGCCGCCGTCACCTTAATGTCGTCCTCCACGCCCTCAAGCCGCCCCAATTCCGCCTCCACCGTGACGCCGCGCTCGTGGGCGTAGCGCACCACCTCCGCCGTAATCAAGACGTTTTCGTTAAACGAATGGTGCGACGCGTCAATCATGACCGAGGTAAAGCCGTCCTTAATGGCGGCGACGCACTGCTCGTAGGAATCGCCGTGGTCAAGGTGCAGGCAAATCGGCAGCCCGCTGTCCTCTAAGGCAGCCTCCACAAGTTTGCGCAGATAAATGGGACCCGCGTACTTGCGCGCGCCGGGGCTGACCTGCAAAATCAGCGGCGCGTTTTCTTTTTTTGCGGCGTCCATGATGCCTTGGACGACCTCCATGTTGTTGACATTGAACGCACCCACGGCGTACCTGCCCGCGTAGGCTTTTTGCAGCATTTCCTTAGATGAAACTAACGGCATATTTTTTTCTCCCGTTTGGATAATTGGGGTTAGGGGTCGGTATGGAGTATGGAGTTAAGATCGAAGTTTTTTGCCGTAGGGCGCAACGACCGTTGACGCGCTGCTTTTAGGGGTCATGAGTCACAGGGGGCAGCGCCCCGACGCACCGCTTTAAAAATTAGTTAGCGGTCAATATATATTATGTTTTTCGACAGGCGGATTATTCCATTGTATGGCGACATGTTCATTTTACCATACAAAAAAGGGCGTCCTCCCCCTAAGGAAGAATACCCTTTATACTCATATGCCCAAAAATGAAAGCAACGGCAATCCCGCCCAAAACTCTTTGTATACCGACACAAAAACCGTTAACGCATACAGCCCGATTATTACCGCGCCGATAATAATCCCTGCAAGCGTGTACTTGGTTTCTCCGTACACGTTTTTTGCGCGGCGGTATTGTATAATCGACATTACAAATCCGACCACGGCTAAGGGTAGCAAAACAACCCCTAAGCCACTAAAAACAAGCCCTAAAAAGGGGGCGTAAAACTCGTTTCGGTACTGACTGCGGTATATAGGACGCGCAACCGTCGTCTGCTGTGGCCGCCCGTAATTATCTGTGAGCCGCCCGCAGTGTACGCAAACCACTGCGCGGTCGTCTATTTGTTGTCCGCAATTTTTACAGTACATTTCTCAACTCTCCAAAATACACTATTTATGCCGCCCCACATTTATGCCGCCCCACGCAAAAGCTCCATAACCAGAGCGCCCCACGCTAACGCTAACACCACGACCGTAATCGTGATGGTCAAGCTGATTATTATTCCAAAAAGTGGGAATAGCCACAGCCCCTTACGCTTTAGCGCCCTGAAAAACTGTACCAAGGACACAAAAAAGCCGATCGGCGCTATCAAAAAACTTAGGAAAAACCCCGACATGGGCTGATAAGACGCGTTAGGCACGGGATTAGGCGTAGACGCATGACAGTATGGGCAAACTACCGCCTTGTTGTGTATTTCTTTTCCGCATTTGTCGCAAACCATGTATTTTACACCTCAATTTGTAATTTGTATTTTGTAATTTATACTAATTGCTTTCGAGACTTTGCCGCAGCAGCCCACAAAAATCTTTGCTAAGCCCTCTTGAATGCCTCCGACTTTTTATATGGAAAAATAATACCAAATACCTACTGCTTCTAACTTGATTGGCTATATTATATGCGCCTTTGATAAATTTGTCAAGCGGTTTAAGAGAGTGCGGAAAATGAAGTGTAGAGTGCGGAGTTAAGGTCGAATTTCAACGCATAATAATTTATTACTTCGGCAGCAAACAGAAAATCGTTTTTTCTTGATATGTGTTGCGAAAACGATGGGATATTTACTTCTGTTTTAATAATACGCAACGAGGCTCAATTTTTTATTGAATTCCGCCCATAACTCCACACTTTACACATTCTTCAACCGTTCTAACGCCTTTACCACAAGCTCCCTCTGCGCAATAAACTTATTCAGCTTCTCTCGTTCTTGTGCGATAAGGGCGGGCGGCGCTTTTGACACAAAGCCCTCGTTCCTTAGCTTCCCTTCGGCGCGCGCAATCTCCTCCGCAATTTGTTCCAACTCCCTATCAAGCCGAAAAAGCTCCGCGGCGGCGTCCACAAGCTCGCCCATAGGGATATATACCTCGCCCAAGGCGGTTGCCAAAACCACAGTTTTGCCATCAGGCTTATCCTTAATAACAGTCACGTCGCTCGCAAAACCCAGCTTTTGGACGTACTTCAAAGAATCTTTCACTAACTTTTCCGCCCCATCGCGCGGGCGGATAAACAGCGCAGGACGTTTGCCGGCGGGCACATTCATTTCATGCCTTAACGCCCGTATCTCCTTAATCGCCGCAATCACCTCCCCCATGTCCTTGACGGCCGTCTTAAACGCCCCACGACCCGCCGAGGGATACGGCGACACCATTATATCCTCCGCGTCCTTGTTGGGCAGTTGGTCAAAAATCTCGGCGGTAATAAAGGGAATAATCGGGTGCGCCAACTTCAACGTCTCGCGTAGCACATACAACAGCACATTCAGCGTTACGTTGCGTTTTTTTTGGTCGCTGCCGTACAAGCTAATTTTTGATTCCTCGATGTACCAGTCGCAAAACTCGTTCCACAAAAACTCGTAAATCACCGACGCCGCAAGTCCAATCTCGTACTTATCCATTAGTTTGCGCACAATGCCCGCAGTAATACTAAAACGCCCCAAAATCCATTTTTCCGCCAAACCAAGGTACGCGCATGCCTTTTTAAGGTCAATCAACGTCAACCCCTCGGAGTTCAGCAAAACAAAGCGCGAAGCGTTCCACAGCTTGTTCATAAAGTTGCGGTAGCCCTCCGCCTTTTCCTCGGAATACTTCATGTCGCCGCCCATTGACACGCCCGAAATGAGCGAAATACGCAACACGTCCGCCCCGTATATATCAATTACGTCAAGGGGGTCGACGCCGTTACCGCTGGACTTACTCATCTTTTTGCCGTCCCTGTCCCGTACAATGCCGTGAATCAAGACCTCGGAAAACGGTATTTTGCCCGTATGTTCCAGTCCTGAGAAAATCATGCGCGACACCCAAAATCCGATAATGTCATAGGCAGTGGCCAGCACGCTTGTGGGATAAAAAAAGTCCAAATCGGGCGAATTTGTCGGCCAATTTAGCGTAGCAAACGGCCATAACGCGGAGCTAAACCACGTGTCAAGCACATCCTCGTCCTGCGTTACCGCTCCGCCGCAAACCGGACATTTTGTCAAATCCGTTTTGGAAACCGTTTCCTTCCCGCACCTGGCGCAATAATAAACGGGAATGCGGTGCCCCCACCAAAGCTGACGGGAAACGCACCAGTCCCGCGTATTTTCCATCCACCGCAAATAATTATTTTTGAACCGCACCGGCAGAAACCTTATTTTCCCTTTTTTTACGGCGGTAACGGCAGGGGCGACAAGAGAGTCCATCCGCACAAACCACTGCTTACTGATTAAAGGCTCGACGACGCAGCGGCAACGGTAGCAGTGCCCCACCTTATTTTTGTATTCCTCGGTTTTAAGCAAAAACCCTTGCTTTTGTAATTCCTCGACAATCGCAAGACGGGCGTAGGCGGCCGTCAATCCCTCAAACTCCCCCGCATTATTATTCATATTCCCATCGTCGTCAATCACTGTAACGGAGGGAAGGTTGTGGCGTTTGCCCACCTCAAAATCGTTAAAATCGTGGGCGGGTGTGATTTTTACCGCCCCCGTGCCAAAATCCGCTAAAACATAATCGTCGGCGATTACGGGGATTTTTCGCCCGTTCAGCGGCAGAGTTAAGGTTTTCCCCACAAGATTTTTGTATCTTTTATCCTTGGGGTTGACGGCGACGGCGGTGTCCCCCAGCATGGTTTCCGGTCGGGTGGTGGCGACCGTGATATATTCGTCACACTCCTCGACGGGATACTTGACATACCAAAGGCGGGAGTCGGCATCCTCGAACTCCACTTCCGCGTCGGATAACGCAGTGCGGCAGGAAGGACACATATTTACCAGCCTGTCGCCGCGGTAAATCAACCCTTTGTCGTACAAATTGACAAAGACCTCGCGCACGGCCCCAGACCGCTGCTTGTCCATGGTGAATGCACTCCGCCGCCAGTCGCAACTAAGTCCCAACCGTCTTTGTTGAAGCGCGATTTGCCCGCCGTACTGCTTGTTCCACAAATGGGCGCGCGCCAAAAATCCTTCGCGCCCCAATTTTTCCTTGCTCGTCCCTTCTTGGACCAGTTTTGCAGAAATTTTCACCTCTGTGGCGATAGAGGCATGGTCGGTGCCGGGCATAAACAGAGCTTCGTATCCCCGCATACGCTTGTACCGTATGACCGCGTCCTGAATAGCCCCGTCCAGGGCGTGACCTATGTGCAACTGCCCCGTGATGTTAGGCGGCGGCATCATAATCGTGAACGGCTTTTTGTCCGTGTTGGGACAGGCGGTAAAATACCCCTTGTCTAACCAACGCGCATAAATTCTTTCCTCAAACTGTTTTGGGTCGTAGTTTTTTTCCATAATCCTCGCCTTTATAAAAAGAAAAACTCCTCTGGACAAAAGTATATCACTTCTATCACCCAAAGGCAAGCGTTATACTAAACGGCATAACAAAAAAATCTAAAAACAAACCCCCTATACCCTTAATCGCCGGTACTTATCCCTATACCTCTCCCGCCGCATCCGCCACAATATACGGCACGTTCTTATTCGCCTCCCAGTCGCCGTCCAAGTCGCAACAATCAATAGGATGCTTTTTGCCGCACCCGCCGATAATCTCGATCGTAAAAGAAGGAATCCGCAAATTCTGTATGCACCAATCCTTGTACCCGCCGCTCGAGCCGCAGTCGCTGTCCACCCGCACATACCCCGTCGCCGCCTCCAACCTTTTTGCAATCCTTAAATCTCTTTCGCGCTCCTCCCCCTCTTGAAAAAAATACCAGTAAAGCTCCCGTCCCATCGCGTGATAGCTCACCGTTATGCGCGGCGCGACGCTGACGGTAAAACTGCGTAACGCTTTTGTTTCCGGCTCGGAAAAGGCGTGCGGACCCGCGTAACCCTGTGGCGCGGGATCCTTCACCTGCCCCACGCCCTGCCCGAACAGCGCGTCAAAATTATTATTAAGGTCCACCCCCGCGGCATTTGCCTTCCACAGCGAAAAGTCCTCACCTCCGTTGATTTTGCACAAAAACTCCGCCCTTCCACCCATGGCGCAGGAGCCTTTTTCCAGCAAAAGCGCGCCGTCGGGGTTGACCATGGGCACAAAATAAATTCCGCCCTCAAATCCGCAGCGCTTAAACGCCGCCCTAAACGCCTGCCGCACTACCAGCAGTGAGGTGACGTTTTCGCGCGCGTGGATGCCGCCCGTGATTATGCTCTGCGGGTGGCAGTATTCGCCCACGTGAATGTATGGGATGGAGTTGCCCATTATGCTCGTCCCGATAGAGCCGACGTCGATTCCGCTGTAGGATAGGTATGCCAAATCCTCGTTAAGTCTTGAGTAAGTATACATTTGTACACCTCGGTTTTAGGGAATGCAAAAAAGCCCCCCTACAATGTTTTCTACATTATATGAAGAAGGGAGGGGGTTGGTGAAGGGATCAGGTACAAGGGATCAGGTAAGGTTGGTGTATTAACGTAAAACCGGCGATATTACCGCTTTCCGTACGGCCTCGTTTGTATCGCGCCTTTATACAAACGGATATTTGTGCTAAAAACCTCATAAAGTGCCGGCTTTACCTGAATATACCTTAGTAACATAAAAGTGTGCCGAGCACACACTTCCCTGCTTGGGGCGGGGTGATTTTTCTCGGCGGTCAATATCAGTTAACTGTTATCCTAAAATCCGGCACTATCCGATACCCAATACCTAATCCCTGCTACGAAGCAAGACCACGAATCCTTCTTCGTATAATAGACTTCTTGCAAAACTCAACGCTGTCGGATAACGAGCGGATTTTCGCCGGGACGGAAACTTGCGAGGCGGGGGTCCAGCGCTACGTACCTGCCGAGCAAGGATTTCGTCCCGGCGAAAAGACGCCGTTAGACGACTATGTGAGTTTTGTTGGGAAGTCTAATCTTATACCTACTTATGATACGGCATCCCCTCGATAATCGTCATCGCACGGTAAACCTGCTCAAGCAGCATCACTCGCATCAACCTATGCGGATATGTGAATTTCCCAAAACTAATACGCCGCGCCGCCGCTTCTAATACCTTTTCGTTCACGCCCTCGCTACCGCCTATCACAAAAACAGCCAAGCCGCCCTGACATTCCTTATCAAGTAGCGCGGCAAAGCTCTCGCTGTCAAGCTGTTCGCCCGCAATATCTAACAACCAAAAACGCCGATTTTTGACCGCCGCTAAAATCGCCTCGCTTTCCTTTGCTTTGCCGCCAACTTCGCTCAACTCAACGGTTTTGACATCGCAAAACCGCCCTAAACGCTTTATATATTCCTCCGCGGCGAAGACAAAAAAATCTTCTTTCAGCCTCCCCACGGCGACAATTTCAATTTTTTTCATGGGATATTTGTCCAAACATTTTTTACAATGCGCAATGCTTAATGCGCAATGTCGGTCGCGTTTTTTTAAGCGTATCAATTCTTAACATTCAAGGCACATTACTAAAATTTATCCGCCATTGAGCATTGCGCATTAAGCATTGCGCATTGTTAAAACAGCATCCCGAACATAAACGTAAAGAAAGTGGACGCCGCCGCCAAGGTTATCGCTCCGAAGTGCCACGCGTTCTCCCTGCGTGAGGGTTTATACAGCCTCAAAATAGGTGTTTCTTGCTTTCCCTTTTTGGCGATTTTGAGTATCAGAAAGGTAAAGCCGACCACCAGCCCCAAGCCCAAAACCAAGAATAAATAAATCGCAAACGGCTGATACAACACATTATCAATGAAAGACACTATCCCCCAACCATAGTTCGACCCGTACCCCATAATCACACTTATGGCGTTGTTTAAAAAGTGGATAATGACGGCAGGCCATACGGTGCGCGTCTTTATAACCAAAAACGCCATCAAGCCGCCGAACACTGCCGTATAAACAAACTGTAAAATGTTTTGGTGAAAGAGCCCGAATGCCATCGACGCCAAAATTATCACGCCAAAGCTTTTGAAATTATGCCTCAAGGACGTAAGAAAATTGCCGCGCATGATGAATTCCTCGCAAAAGCCGGGCAAAACGGCGGTCAAAAATATCGACAGTATAAACAGCCACGGACTAAAAGCGGCGGGGTACGAGCTTGACGCGGGACGATAGGTATACCCTAAGCCGATCAGAGTGGACAGCCAGTAATTCATGACGTAAATGGTGAAAAGATAGCACCCTATCGCCAAAGGCACACAGCAAAGCAGGATTTTCCAGCTGACTTTATGATAATTGGCGTCGGCAAATATCTCCTTGACCGTGCGCTTTTGATAGAAAAGATACGTCAAGAGCGGTATCAAAAAGCAGACAAACACCTGCGTGACCACGGTGAAAATCGCGTCCATAATGTATTCGCTCACCCATGGCGCATAGTCAAGCTTGTCAAATGCGTCATACAAAAAATACGCGCCTATCCGGGTTAGCGCCAGCCCTGCGGCGACGGCGAAAAGCGCGAAACCGACGGCACGGTTACGTTTTTTTTCAAACGCTATTATTTTTTCGGCGGCGACGTCTTGTTCTTTTACTATTCCTGCGTCCATATTCACTCCCTTACTGCGTTTTCACCATTAACTTATTTCATATTTTACCATATTATTCTGCTCCTGTCAAGCCATGTTTAGCCGTGATACAAATATTGAAATCCACATAAACAAGCTGACGGCAAGCCCGAGAGTGTAAAGTAGCATTGCGGCGTTACTCGCTAAAAAGCCAACCTTTTCTTCCTCGATACCGCGTTTAAGTTTTTGCTTTTCTTCGACGGCTTTCTCTTCGCCACTTGAGCTGTACCTATTTGCGTACTTTTTAAGAAGTTTCGCGCCAAAAACGAAAATCGCAAGACCTACCGCCGCCAAAAAAGGCGCGCTAAGTCCCAATCGCCAGCCGTCCGACGTAAATACTGCCATATACCAGTCAAAATAATGAGTAAAACCCGCCGCACCAACCATATTCAACGCAACGGCAAGGTTGCTTACGGCATGCATTATTATAGCGGGGATAACCGAACCCGATGTAAGCGTCAAAAGCGTCGCGCCAAAACCGAGAAAGAATTGATAAATCGTCTGTTCGGGATTCATGTGCATGAGAGCGAAGGCGACCCCCGCTAACGCCGCGACGGCAAAGTCGTTAAATCGCTTTTTCAGCCCGCCGGCAAGTGCGCTGCGGTAGATTAACTCCTCGCAAACGGGGGCGGCGGCGACCGTGATAATCAACAAAAATACGTTCTGCAAGGGAGCGCCTGAATACTGCGGCGCTAATTTATAGCCCAAACCAGACAAGACGTATTGTCCCGCCGTAGCCAAGGAGGCGAAGAAAAACAGGCAAACTAAGCCGAAAATCACGCCCGCGGCGCAAAAAATCGTAGCAAATGCGGCGGATTTTGTGCGAGAATACGTGTTTTCGGCGAATTTAACGCCCATCCGCCACAAAATATCCGGCTTTGTCCTTTTTATTAGAATAAAGGCCAAAAAAACGGCAAGGTTTGCCGCCTGAAATATAAGACCAAGCGCGGTTTGTACGACTTCGCGACCCTCCCCACTAAGCACAAGCGACAATACCACCGACGAAATCAGGTTACACGCCAAAGCCGCCGCCACCGCTATGGCGTATATTCCCGTGCCGTACACGGTTTTAAATTTTTTGTCGAGGCTAACCAAATTATCAGTCCTTCATTTTCTAACGAATTTTATAAAAGCCGATTATTTTTTTGCACATTTTTTCTAAAAATCAAACCTTAAAATCGCTGCGAAAGGGGGTCAAGTGGGAGGGCACAATCAAAAGTGTCCTCCCCTTTATACCATTTTACGGCACTTTTGGGCAAGACGGACGGCACTTTTGGGGCACTCAAAAAGTGTCGTAAACAGTTGTATTTTCTTACGTTACACTAAAAACTTTAGTCACTCTATTATACCCAGCCACATCAATATGTACATCTTTTCCCGCCTCTATCCCCTTTTCGGCTAAAGCTCCGCTCACTACCCTATAGGCAAGCTCCGGATAATTATTTTGCTCGGACAAATGCCCAAGTATAAGCTGCCGCGTCCCCGCCTCCGCTAATCTCACCGCAAAAGCCCCCGCCGCCTCGTTACTCAAATGCCCTCTATCCGACAAAATACGCCGCTTTAAAACAGCCGGGTAATTTGCGTTGTTCATCAACATACTTTCGTCGTAATTTGCCTCCAAAAAGACCAAATCACTACCTTTAATCGCTTCAAAAACCGCCTCTGTCACCTTCCCCAAATCTGTGACCACACTCAATTTATTGCCCGCGTGATAGACGCTGTACCCCACACAGGGCACGTCGTGACTTACCCGAAAGGGCGAAACGGTAAAGTCGCCGACGAAAAAATCGCCGTCAAAAGCAATGAGCCGTCCGCCCGCCATCTCGCGACTCACCGTGTAATAGGCAGGGGCAAAGCAGTACACGTCGGGGGCAAATTGTTCGCTATACGTATACAGATACCCGACGTGGTCGCTGTGCGCATGGGTGACCAAAATTTGCGGCGCAAGGTGTGCCCCCGCTACCTTTAATCCCCTTTTTATACAAGGCGCGGAAATCCCGACGTCGATAACAACGGCGGTGTTTTCGCTGAATACGACAAGGCTGTTGCCGCGACTGCCGCTACTAAAGCTGACCAAACTCAGGCTCATTGTGACATTATACAAAAAATTTGTTGTCATGTAAAGAAAAGTATGCTATAATACGGTATCGAAGAAAATTTTAAGCGATTAAAGATAAATCCCGTTAAGCTAAGCAAAGGAGAAAAATTATGGACAAAAGCGAAAAAAAGGCGAAAAAACAAAAGGACAAGCGCGTCAACGGCTTTTTCGCGGATTTTAAAGCGTTTATCAACAAGGGCAACGTTTTGGGGCTTGCCGTCGCGGTAATAATCGGCGGGGCATTCGGCAAAATAGTGACCAGTTTGGTAAACGACGTGATAATGCCGCTGATTACCTTGGCGGTGAACGGAAGCTCGGTCAAGGACTGGAAATGGGTGATAAAGCCTGCGGAAATTGTGGACGGGGTGGAAAAGGTCGCCGAAAATGCTCTGCGGTACGGTCTGTTTTTGCAGGCTATTTTGGATTTTTTTATAATCGCGCTGTTTATGTTTTTGGCGATGCGCCTTTTTATACGGTTAAAAACAAGCTGGAACACGCTGAAAGAGCAATCAAAGGACGGGGTTTCGGTAGATGGGCAGAAAGGGGACGAGCAATCCACAAACGGACAACCCGCCGAAGCCGCCGACAGAGCAACCACTGCCGCAAGCGAAACAGAAACCCATACACCCGAAAAACCGCCCGTAGAGCAGCTTTTGACCGAAATCCGCGACCTTTTAAAAGCAAAAGAAATATAATCACACGCTTATTTTATAAACAATAATTTTTAACTTTGGCAAGGAAAAATTGAACATTCAACTGCTTTCTCCGACCGGAGATATCGACAAAATAATCGGCGCCCTGCGGGATAAAAAAAATATCTCGGTGTTTGGGTTGCCCTTTTATTCCCGCGCCATCGCTTTGTCCGCGCTATCATCCTTTTTGTACGTTTGCGCAGATTACGTCAAAGCCACCGAGGCATTCGAGCAGTTAAAGAGCATACGCGGCCGCGAGGTGGCATATATCCCCCCTTTGGACGATGTTTTGTCCATTTATAAAGGCAATTCGGACAATAATCTTGTGCGACTATCTTCCCTCTCCGCTCTTGCAAGCGGAAAAGCGAAAATAGGCGTGACTTCCGTTTTGGGGTATTTGCAGCTTTATCCGCGCCCTGCCGACGTTTGCACCCACACACTATCCCTTGAAAAAGACAAATCTTACGACTTAGACGAAATAACAAAAAAGCTTGCAAAGTCGGGTTATGCGCGGGTAGCGCAGTGCGAAAGCCCCGGCGAATTTGCCTTGCGCGGCGATATTTTGGACATTGCCCCCGTCGATTGCGCTTATGGATATAGGATAGACTTTTTCGGCGATATGATAGAGGAAATCCGCCGTTTCGACCTTGATACACAGTTTGCTTCCGCCACTGAAGCGCAAATCACCGTGCCACCCAACAGCGAAATATTCAATCTTAACGCCGGCGCGGAAGAAATAATCAAAAAAAGCCTGAACAAAAAGCTTGAGCCGCCGTTTTTGGCGCGACAAGAAGCGTTAAGCGAGGAATTATTCATAAAAATCGACGGCGGGAGCTTTGCGGGACTTAATTGTCTGAAGCCGCTCGCCCCGTCCGCCGCGATCTCCGACTACTTTGACGTTATTATTTTTGACGAGCAAAAGCAGTGCGCGGATAATCTTACGGCGCATTTGTCCGAACACCGCTCCCGCCTTACCACCCTGCTCGAAAGGGGGGAGACTTTTGTATTTGCCCAAAAACAGTTAAGCGAAGCTTTAAACTGCGGCAAAACCATGGCGAGTTTCGACAAACTTTTATGCCAAAACCGCATTTTCTCCCCCGCCGCGGTTTTTAACTTTAAAGAGCCCGAAATAGGGGGCTACGCCAAAAATATGCAGGGTTTTGCGGACGATATAAAGATTTGGCTCAGACGCGGGCAGACCGTCAAAATATACGCGGGCGAGGTATTGTCACAGAACTTGAAAGAGTTTTTGACCGAAAATTCTCTGCCCACAAGCATTGTTTCGGACGGCGGGACGGGCGGGCTATGCGAAAACGGCCTGTACAAGGGCGGGCTGTTCTTCGACCAAAGCCTTGTACTGTTAGGTTATGGAGATTTGACCTTTAAAAAACGTCCCGCCCCCTCAAAGTCCAAAAAAGCCGAGTTTTTTAGGCCTAAATTAGGGGATTTCGTCGTCCACAACGTCCACGGCATAGGGGTTTGCGAAGGCTTAAAACGCATGAAGTTAGGCGAGTCTGAACGCGATTTCGTGGTGGTAAGGTACGAGGGCGGCGACAAATTATACGTCGCGGCGGAAAGCATCAACCTTTTGTCCGCATACGCGGGCGAGGAAGACCCAAAACTCAACAAAATCGGCGGTGCGGAATTTGCGCGGATAAAAGAAAAGGTCAAGGCGTCCATTAAAAAAATGGCGTTTGACCTGCGTGAACTGTATAGTAAGCGCGAGGAAGCGAGAGGGCATAAATATTCCCCCGACCACGCCGCGCTCTCCGCTTTCGAGGCGGACTTCCCGTATGAGGAAACGCCCGACCAGCTTGTCGCCATATCTGAATGTTTGAGCGACTTGACGCGCGGCAAGGTGATGGACAGGCTGCTTTGCGGCGACGTGGGGTACGGCAAGACCGAGGTCGCGATGCGCATAGCATACAAGGCGGTTTTAGAGGGGAAGCAGGCGGCGTTTATCTCCCCCACCACCATTTTGGCGAGGCAGCATTTTCGTACGCTTACAACGCGAATGGAAAAATTCGGAGTAAACGTCCGCTCTCTCACGCGGTTTGATTCCGACAGGGAACTCACACAAACATTGAAGGATTTACAGGCGGGATTGGTGGACGTGGTATGCGGCACCCACCGCGCCTTAAGCAAAGACGTAATTTTCAAAGACTTGGGGCTGCTGGTGCTTGACGAGGAGCAACGTTTCGGCGTGACGGATAAGGAAAAAATCAAACTGCTAAAAACCGACGTGGGTGTGCTGAGCCTGTCCGCGACACCCATCCCCCGCACTTTGCATATGGCTATGTCGGGTATACGCGACATCAGCCTTTTGACCACGCCGCCGCCCGGACGTATCCCCGTATCAACCTATGTCGCGGAATACACAGACAGTTTGGTATTTGACGCCGTTCAGCGCGAAAAAGGGCGGGGCGGACAGGTTTTTATCGTCTACAACCGCGTGGAAAAGATAGATAAATTCGCAAGCGGCATAGCAAGTATGTTTCCGGGGCTGAAGGTCGGCGTGGCGCACGGACAGATGGAAAAAACCCGCCTTGAGGACACCCTGGCACGGTTTATTAACGGCGAAACGGACATACTTATCACGTCCACCATTATCGAAAACGGGATAGATATGCCCAACGTCAACACTATGGTCGTTGTGGACGCCGACCGTCTCGGGCTGGGGCAGTTGTATCAGCTGCGCGGGCGTATCGGGCGGGCGGAAAAATTGGCTTATGCGTTTTTCACCTATGACGGAAAAAAAATACTGACCGAAAACGCGTATAAACGCCTTGACGCCATTACGGGTTATACGGACTTTGGCAGCGGCTTTAAGCTTGCCATGCGCGATCTTGAGATTCGCGGCGCGGGCAATGTTTTGGGGCGGGAGCAGCACGGGCATATGCAGCAAGTCGGGTACGAATTGTACTTAAAGCTGATAGGCGAGGTGATGGACGAGATTGCGGGACGGGAAACGGAGGAGGCGGCGGACGTGTCCGTTATCACCGACTTCCCCGCGTTTATCCCCGAGGACTATATCGGCGACATCGAGTGGCGGCTTAAGGTTTATCGGCGGATTGCTCTCGCGGCTGACCAAAAGGACGCGGCGGACGAACTGGTGCGCCTAAAGGACGTGTACGGCAGACCGCCCCGCCCCGTGCGGAATTTGCTGACCGTGGCGGTGATAAAAAACATGGCTGGCAAAATCGGCGGGCAAAAGGTGTATCTTACAAAGAACAAATGCGAAGTGTTATTCAAGGCGAACGCGCTTAGTCTTGGCGTGATAAAGCGGGCGAGCGAGGCGGGCTTTAGCTATTCTGCGGCGGCGAATTCGGTTTTCACCCGTCCTGCGGCGGATAGCGTTAAGAAGTTAGTGGGGTTCTTGGGGGAAAGTTAATGGAGTTATTAGGTATCGGTTATCAGGTATCAGATAAAGGCGGCGTTATTTTTATTTTTTCTTTTAAATGACCATTACTTGATACCTGATAACCGATACCTAATAACTAACCAAACACTACGTCCTCCTCAAAAATTCCTTAAAATGCACACTCAAAATATTTGCTTTTTTATGACTGTCGTAGTATAATAACTTGCACTATTGTGAAAAGCAGGTTGTGTCGGGTGATTTTTAAGAAAAATTCGAAAAAAAACGTTAGGACACGCCTCACCAGAGGAAACAAAAACATTATGAAAAAATTTATCAGCCTGATTTTATCCGTACTTCTTTGCGTCGTTACCTTAAGTGGTTTAAGTGGCTGCGGTCTTTTCGTGCGTAATTACGAAAGAGACTACGCGCAGGTCATAGCCACCATCAAAAGCTTTACGCAAGGCGTGACGGGCGAAAGGACGGTCTTTGACGAAAAGGGTCTCCCCGTGTTTGACCTCATCACCGGCGAGCCCGTGACCGAGGACGTTCCCAAAGTTCCGAAGCTGGACGAAAAGGGGGCTCCTGTCTTTGTAGATGGCGTGCAGGTATTTATTCCCAGACAATACACCTCCGACAAGGTGGAGATTTATAAGTCGCAGCTTGTCAATTATACAAATTACTACCTGCCCGGCGAATTGCAGCAAAATCGCGAGCTTGACGTTGACGCCAAAATAAGGAGCTATCTTGACACCCTTGTCAAAATCGAGCTTTTGCTGATAGAGGCGGACAAGCTTTTCGACGCAGGAATTTTATACTGGACGGTAGGCGACGTGGACGAGATTCAGCGCGGCGTTTATACCGCTATCGGCGACAGCATTTTCGAGGTCAAAAACCAAATCTTAGCGGACAACGACCTGCCCACTATTCCCGCAAAGGGCGGCGATCCCGCGACGGACAGCACCACTTATCCCCTGCCTCCCGAAGATATAGACGAAGTCGTGTCCCCCCGTTATCCCGTGGAGGAAAAAGAGGGCGACAACAAGTGGTTTGACTCATGGTACACAGGCGATGAATGGTATATCGAGGGAGCGGGCTATAAGACGGCATATCCGGGCTTATACGGCAGCGAAAGAGATCGTAGTCTTGCCGCGCAAGCTTTCGCCGTATTTTTCGAGGATTTTATCGAGAAATCTCAAAACATCATCGGCGTCACAAAAGCGCAGCAGACCGAAATTGACGAGGAAATTGACGACTTAAAGGGCATAAGGGACAGAGAGGGCATCGAGTATGTGTTCCCTGTCTTGGGCAAGTCCGTTGCCGCCAAGCTTCTCTTCGGCAATTCCCACATCAAAAACATGAAAATTAATAAGCTTAACCAATATGTCGTTAAGGATTATACCTCTGTCGGCGAAAAGGACGTGACCGAATATTACGACAGCCTTTTAAATGACCAAATAAAGAAATTTGTGGTGCAGTCAAACTATGACAGTGCGGTAAACGGCGGCGGCGACCCGATTTTGTATTACCCCTCCGATAGGTATGTTTTTGTCAAGCACATCTTGATTCCTTTTTCTGCCGAGCAGACGACGGAGCTGACAAAGATACGCCAGCGCGAAACCGACGAGGATAAAATCGTAGCATTACGCGCAAAAATGGCAAAAGAAATTCCTGTTTATCCGCACGTTAACGGCGAAAACGACGTCTCAAATGTAACGACCGTCGATAAAGTCATGCAGGAAATAACCGGCAGGATGGACTTTTTGAAAAGAAGCCGCCGCGACGCCGAACGCGAATTTGACAGGTTTATTTATAAATACAATACAGACCCCGGGATTTTCGGCCGCGAGACCGGCTATGCCGTGGTATACAAGCTGGGGCTTGAAGAATCCGAAACTTATATGATAGAGTTTGCCGAAGCGGCACGTGCCTTAAGGGACAACAATGAGCCGGGCGAAATTTTCCGCGACAAGGACGGTACTCCTTACTGTATTACCGATTACGGCATTCACATTATGTATTACCTTATGGATCCTGTGGCGGAAGAAACAAGGGGCTTAAACGATTACGTCACACCGGGCGGATACAGCCGTATTTACACTTTGATTGAGGAACGCGCGTTAAGCCAAAGTCGGTCGGGCATATACGAGATATGGGAGGACAGGTATCTTAGCGACAATTCCGATTTGTATCTGAAAAAGGAAAACAAGGTAATCGACAGCTGGATTAAGGAAATCAACAAACAACTGGGAAGGTAACCAAAACAGAAAAGAGGCGGATAAAAGCCTCTTTTTTAACGTAAAAAAATAAAAACCGCACATATAAGGAGAAGAAAAACATGACAAAAACACAAACCTATGGAATCGAAAAATACGGCATTGCGCCAAGGTCAGTACAACGTAACCTCCCCCCTGCCGTCTTGATAGAAACGGCGATAAAGACCGAACCCTGCCGCCTTTTGGATAAGGGCGCGCTTTTGGTGGAGACCGGCAAGTATACCGGCCGCTCGCCCAAGGATAGATATATCGTAGAGGAGGCGGGCTCTGCACACAACGTCAACTGGGGCGTAAACAACCTGAAAATGAGCTCCGCACAGTTTGACTTAATCTACAAAAAGATCGGCGCGTACCTGTCGGGAAAGGATATTTACGTATTCGACGGGTTTGCGGGCGCGGACGGAAAACACCGCGTTAACATCCGCGTAATCAATGAATACGCCTCGCAAAACCTGTTTATGAACAATATGCTTATCCGCCCGACTTCGGACGAATCAAAAAACTTCGCGGAAGATTTCGCCGTTATCGCCGCCCCAGGTTTAAAACTCGACCCCGCCGAATGCGGCACAAACAGCGAGGCGGCGATTGTACTGTCCTTTGACCGCAAAATGGTGCTTATCGTCGGCTCTAAGTACAGCGGCGAAATGAAAAAGTCCGTTTTCTCGCTTATGAATTACCTTCTTCCACTTAGCGGTGTTTTGGGGATGCACTGCTCCGCCAACACGGACAAGGAGAGCGGGGATACCGCGCTGTTTTTTGGGCTGTCGGGCACGGGAAAAACCACGCTGTCCGCCGACCCTAAACGTCGGCTTATCGGTGACGACGAGCACGGTTGGAGCGACGACGGAATCTTTAACATCGAGGGCGGATGCTACGCCAAGTGTATAGATTTGACAGAAAAGCACGAGCCACAGATTTTCCGCGCTATCAGGCACGGCGCGCTGGCGGAGAATGTGGTGGCGGACGCAACTGGACACCCCGACTATTTCAATCAGTCATTAACAGAGAATACGCGTGTGTCTTACCCCGTGGATTTTATAGATGACTGCGTGATTCCGGGGGTAGGGCGACACCCTACAACCATCGTGTTTTTATCGGCGGACGCGTTCGGCGTTCTGCCCCCCGTCGCGAAGTTGACGAGGGAGCAGGCGATGTATTATTTTGTGTCCGGCTATACCGCCAAGGTCGCCGGCACGGAGCGGGGGATTGTCGAGCCCTCCGCCACCTTCTCGACCTGCTTTGGATCGCCGTTTTTGCCGCTTAGGAGTGAAGTGTACGCCAAAATGCTGGGCGAAAAAATCGATAAATACGGTGCGCAGGTTTATCTTATCAACACGGGCTGGGCGGGCGGCAAATACGGCGTCGGCAAACGCATGAGCCTGCCTTTGACGCGCACGATTGTGTCCGCCGCCATTGATGGCTCGCTTAAAAACGCTCAGTTTAAAAAGGAGCCGTTTTTCGGGCTTAATATTCCCGTAAGTATCAAGGGAGTGGATTCCGCCCTCTTAAACCCCCGCGCTTTGTGGGCGGATAAGAATGATTACGACGCGACGGCGAAAAAATTGGCGGGGCTCTTTGAGGAAAACTTCAAAAAATATCCCTCTATGCCGCGCGAAATCGTCGAGGCAGGGCCTAAGGCATAGGCGGGCTTTGCAAAAGGCGCAAACAATTTGCAACAAAAAACTCCGATGGTACAACGCTTTCGGAGTTTTTAAATTTTACGAAATGTAATTTTGTGGTTGATGACACTGTACTTTTAATTTGGACTCTCATTCCCACTCAATCGTAGCGGGAGGTTTCCCCGTAACGTCATAAACAACCCTATTAACGTGCTTCACCTCATTGACAATCCTGCTTGATACAACCTCCAATACCTCATACGGTATCCTTGCCCAGTCGGCCGTCATGCCGTCCACGCTGTGCACCGCCCTAAGCGCGATAGTATAGTCATAAGTGCGAGCATCGCCCATGACACCCACGCTACGGATGTCCAAAAGCGCGGCAAAATACTGCCATATACTTCTATCCAAACCCGCTCGCACAATCTCTTCGCGGTAAATAAAGTCTGCGTTTCTGACAATTTCCAACTTTTCCTCGGTTATCTCGCCTATCACGCGGATGCCTAAGCCAGGACCGGGGAAGGGCTGGCGCATAACGATACTTTCGGGGAGCCCAAGCTTAAGCCCCAACACCCGCACCTCGTCCTTGAATAGATCGCGCAAAGGCTCTACAAGCTCCTTAAAATCAATCATTTTGGGGAGGCCGCCCACGTTATGGTGCGATTTTATCACCGCACTGCCCTTCTTGCCCTTACCTTTGCCTTTTTTGCCGCTTTCGACCACGTCGGGATAAATCGTGCCCTGCGCGAGGTAATCTACCGCGCCAATCTTTTTCGCCTCCTCTTCGAAAATGCGGATAAATTCCCTGCCGATTATCTTCCGTTTTTTTTCGGGGTCTTTTACGCCCTTTAATTTGTCCAGATACCGCTTTTGTGCGTCCACCTTAATCAAATTCATTCCTCGTTCGTCCCTAAAGACGCGCACAACCTCGTCCGCCTCGCCCTTGCGCATAAGGCCGTGGTCTACAAAAACGCAGACAAGGCTCGGACAAGCTTTGTGGATAAGGACGGCGGTAACCGCGCTGTCCACGCCGCCGCTAAGGGCGCACAAGACCGTTTTATCGCCTATTCGCTCCTTTAAATCCGCAATCGCCCGCTGAGCATAATCGCCCATCGTCCAATCCCCGACCGCCCCGCAGATGTTATATAAGAAATTGCGCAGGATTTTGTTACCTTCCTGTGTGTGGGCGACCTCCGGATGAAATTGCACACCGTACAGCTTTTTATCTTCGTTCTCGAAGACCGCAACGGGACAGGTTTGCGTCGCTCCCGTCACCTTAAAGCCTTTGGGGAGCTTTTCGATATAATCGGTATGGCTCATTAAGCATGCCGACTTTTTCACGCCCTCTAAAAGCCGCCCGCCCTTGGGCTTAAGCATCTGTCGCCCGTATTCCCTCGGACCCGTCGCGACAAGCCCGCCCAACTGAAAAGCCGTAAGCTGCGCGCCGTAGCATATTCCCAAAACGGGTATGCCCAAATTGTAAATCCGTTTATTCGCTAAGGGAGAGCCGTCCCTATAGCAACTGTTGGGTCCGCCCGTAAATATTATCCCTATAGGCTTTTTCTCTATTATTTTTTTCAGCGGCGCGTCAAAAGGCAGAATTTCGCAGTAAACGCCATGTTCGCGCACCTTTCTTGCGATAAGCTGGCAGTATTGCCCGCCAAAGTCAAGAATAAGGATGGTTTGGTTCATTTGTTTTACTCCTTGTATGCTTTCGCTGATGTTATGATAGGGTCAATGGTCAGGGAAGGACAGATCCTGACCTCTGACTCCTGACCCTTGTCCCCTCTAAATCCCTCCGCTCCACTCTAACATCGGCGCGTCCGTGTCCTCCAAAAACCGAAAAACTGCGTCGATTATCCTAAAATATTGGCAGGAATACATCATGAGATGTGATAAATCCTTCCAAATATGGATGCGGGTAACGGGGTGGCAGCAATACGCCGATACGTGTTTGACTGATGCGTATGGCACAAGCTGGTCGATTTCCCCCCAAATTATCATGGCAGGCACGTTTATTTCCGCCAAAGCGTTGTTGCATTTTTTTATCACGCGGGTGAATTCGATAAAGTTGTTTGGCGTAATTCTCCTTAAAAACCTGCCGAACAGCTTTTTTAACACCTTGCGCTGGTCCGCCATTATTTCTTTAACCAAGCAGTCGCTTTCGTGCCCCTCGAAGTCCGCCTTTTTTTCCTCACGCGCCGCCAAAAACGCCCATTTAAGAGTGTCCCGCACAAAAAACGGCGCGAGATATTTGTTTGCCGGGGCAAGCAGCACAAGTCGCCCGATTTCCCTTTTGCTTGCGATGTATGAAGCCAAAGCCCCGCCCATCGAAACGCCGAAAACGTCCACCGTTTCGTGCCTCGACTTTAAGTCGTCAAAGGTGTTTTCCACAAATTCAAGTATGTCTTTGTGGTTCAGCTTTTCCTTTTCCTTCCCCATCCCGTGGGCGGGCAGGTTGGGGCAAACCACCTCGTCGTAATACGCCGTCAAAAGCGGCGCGAGCGTAGCATAATCGTCGCGGTCCGACGCGAATCCATGGATAAGGTATACTGCACGCATAGATTTGGCCTCCTTTTTTGAAATACTATGGTTTATAATGCACAACGAAACAACGCCTTAGCGCAACAATGGCGGTCATATTTTAACTTTAATAATTATCCTTCATTGTGTTACGCATTAGTCCGTCAAATACGCCATAACCAACCTATAAGTGCCCAAAAGGCCGTCCACGTGAGCCCGCTCCATGCCGTGCGAGGCGTGTATTCCGCTGCCGATAAGCGCGCCCTTGACGTCCCGCCCGCCCCGCAGCATCGCGCTTACGTCCGAGGCGTAAAAAGGAAAAACGTCCACCACATACCCGATTTCATGCTTTTTCGCCAAATTTATTAGGCGGGAGGTAAACTCATAATCATACGGGCCGCTCGCGTCCTGCGCGCAGATTGAAACATTGTACTCGTCGCCCTTTAGGTCGCCACCCACGCAGCCCATGTCGATTGCCAAAACCTCGCTCAGTCCCTCGCCGCAGCTTGCCGCGCCGTGCCCCACCTCCTCGTACACCGTCAAAATCACCCGTGTGTCGTATTTTGGCTTTTGTTTTTTGTCGGACAGGGTTTTTAACGCCGCTAAAATCACCGCGACGCTCGCCTTGTCGTCAAGGAAACGCGACTTGACAAAGCCGCTGTCGGTGACGGTGAATTTTGTGTCGAGCGCTATAAAATCTCCGTTTTCGACACCTAAGTTATGTACGTCTTGCGCGGTTTTTAATTTCTCGTCAAGACGTATGTACATATTCGCCGCGTCGCGTGCAAGCGTTTTGGCGTCGCTGTATACATGCACAGATGCATGATTTGACAGGAATGTGCCCGTATAAAACCTGCCGTCACGGGTATAAATGCGGCAGTACTCGCCGTCGCAGGTCGCCAAATTAAGCCCACCGACGGTGGAAAATTTAATACCGCCGCTATCGTCCACCGCCCGAACCACTGCGCCAAGTGTGTCCAAGTGCGACGCAATACCAACTAGCTTTTTTGTCGTTTCGCCGCAATTTTCGCCCTTTATGTCGATTTCCACGCTGCCCTTGTTGGTCTTGCGCACGCTATAGCCCATCTCGCGCACAATCTCAATAACCTTATCAGCGACGGTCGAGCAAAACCCCGTGGGGCTGTCTATTTCGATTATTTCCCTCATCGTCGCAAGAATATACCCAAGCTCCGTCTGCATTTCTTTCATGCCTTTACCTCACAAAAACCTCAATTTTGTTCTATTGTACAGTTCAGCTATTATTATAGCAAAAAAACAAAAAAAATCAAAATGTTTTATGTGGTTATCGGTTGGCAGTTTGCAGTTTACGGTCATTTTTTTGTCATCCGATTTTTTTAGTGTCATTCATTTTGTTCAATGCTGTCCGTTTTGTCCAATGTCATCCTGAGCGAAGCGAAGGATCTTATAGCCGGCAGTTAAAAACAGCTTGCATTTCACCGTTTGTTCAAGATCCTTCGCTACGCTCAGGATGACATTTTGATTTTTTTTCTCAAAAAACCCAACCTCAACTCCACACTCCACACTCCTAACTCCACACTCCACACTCCTAACTCCACACCCTCTCTATCACTCCCCCGCCCAAACATCTTTCTCCCAAATACAATACTGCGTACTGACCGGGAGTGACCGCCCGCTGACGCACCTCAAACTCTAAAGAAACAAGTTCCCCCGATTGCCGCACGTACACCTTTTGCTCCGCCTGGCGGTAGCGCGTTTTGGCAAAGCAATCGAAAGGAAGAACGGGCGGCGTGCCAATCCAGTTAAAGCCCGACGCCGCAAGCCCACTGCTGAACAACTCTTCTCCCTCGCCGCAGGACACCACTAAGGTATTACTGTTCAAATCCTTACAGGCCACATACCACCGCCCGCTTTCGCCGGATCTGCCGCCAATACCAAGCCCCCGCCGCTGTCCCAAGGTATAGTACATCAGCCCCTCGTGCCACCCGATAAGCGCGCCAGCCGTGTCGCGGATTTCACCGCTTAACGCGGGTAAATATTGCGACAAAAACTGTTTAAACTTTCGCTCGCCGATAAAGCAAATCCCCGTGGAATCCTTCTTTTTCGCGTTAATAAAACCGTATTTTTCGGCGATTCGCCGTACCTCGCGCTTTTCAATATCGCAAAGCGGGAATAACACGTTATCTAATTGCCGCGTCCTAACCTGATTAAGAAAATACGTCTGGTCTTTATTTTTGTCGACCGCCTTCAAAAGGTGATTGTCCCTTTTTTCGCCGTCCGCCAAACCGCTTCCGTTCCCCGCCTTCTCTCCGCTCTCGCCGCCCCTGCCAAGCCCGCAATAATGTCCCGTCGCGACAAAATCCGCGCCTAACTGTCCCGCAAACTCCTTAAACGGCCCAAACTTAATTTCGCGGTTGCACAGCACGTCCGGATTTGGCGTCCGCCCTTTTTTATATTCGTCCAAAAAGTAATCGAACACCCGCCGCATATATTCCTCGGCAAAATTGACCGAATAGCAAGGGATTTTCAGTGTTTCGCATACGGCAAGCGCGTCGTTCCAGTCGCCGTCCGAAGCGCAAACGCCGTCCTCGTCCTCCTCCCAGTTGTGCATAAAAAGCCCGATCACATCAAAGCCGCGCTCTTTTAAAAGCGCCGCCGCGACCGCGCTGTCCACGCCCCCGCTCATTCCCACTACCACAGTTTTTGACATTGTTTTTTCCCGTCGCTTATATCCTAAAATCTTCAGATTTAAAGCTTTGGTAAAATCGTCCGCTTTTTGCCGTAAACTTCAAAACACAGTAATCCGGGTCGGTTACACCTTCTTTGTAATACATCGTGTCGCCTTCGCGCCAAATTAATGCTTTACTTTCCGCGTCAGCCAAAACCTCCATCATGCCCCTAAGCATCACCCCGCGAAAAAACCGCTTGTCATAAAAATACACACAAGCGTTGGGACTAACAAGGTACTGTGCCACTCGCTTCGACGACGTGTTTGTAGTAAACCAAAATTCTTTTATCCCCTCGCGCTTTCTTGGCGCGAGCATGGCTTTAATGTTCGGGAAACCGTTTTCGTCAACCGAACCGATAAATGCGACGCTTTGATTGTCTATCAAATTTCCTACGGTTTGCTCCGGATTTCTCATCATTTTGTCCATCCTTCGCCGCTTTTGCGGCCGTAATTTTATACCACGCTCTCGACATTCAAGGATAAATCCGCAAGCCCGACCCCCTCTCTCGCCGCAAAAAAGCCTCTTAACGCTACCATTACCGCGTTATCCGTGCAAAGATTTATGGGCGGAATAACAATCCTCCGCCCCTTCGCCTCCGCCCGTTCCGCCAAAGCCCGCCTCAAATAAGAATTTGCGGCAACGCCGCCCGCCACGGCGATTGTGTCCCGCCCGTATTCCTCCGCCGCGGCAAAAACGGCGTCCAATAACATATCCACCGCCTGCCGTGTAAAGGAAGCACAAACATCGGCTGTATTATACTCCTCGCCCTTTTGCCGCCTTTGGTTGACGTAATTCGCGACGGCGGTCTTAAGCCCCGAATAACTTAAAGAATACCCCTTTTTGCCCCTTGTTTTGATAAAATCAATAGCGTACGGGTCGCCGCTTTGCGCCAATTTGTCCACGTTGGGCCCGCCGGGGTAAGGCAGTCCCAACAGCCGCGCCACCTTATCAAACGCCTCGCCTATCGCGTCGTCCGTCGTACGCCCTATCGTTTTGTATTCGTTATACCCCGTGACGTCGATTATGCTTGTGTGCCCGCCGCTTGCCACAAGGGACAGGAAGGGCGGGGCAAGGAGTGGGGAGTGGGGAGTGGGGAGTGGGGAGTTGCAGGGCGCGACGCCCTCGGTGCGCCGCGTATTGTCGCCGTTGTTATCGCCGCCGCCGTCGCCCCCCATGCCCATAACGTAATTTGCGCATATGTGCGCCTCGATATGGTTGATGTCAATCAAGGGAATATCCTTGGCAAACGCCAAAGCCTTAGCCGTGCAAACGCCCACTAACAGTGACCCGATAAGCCCCGGGCGGCTTGTGACCGCAATCGCCTCTATGTCGTTAAGTGTGACATTTGCCTCCCTTAACGCCCTGTCCACAACCCCCGTGAAAGCAACGGCGTGACTGCGCGAGGCTATTTCCGGCACCACCCCGCCGTATAATGTGTGAATATCCGTCTGCGACGCCACGACATCACTCAAAACCCTCCGCCCCCTAACAACGGCGGCGGCGGTCTCGTCGCAGGAGCTTTCTATCCCCAGGACAAGAATGTCGTTTCGTCCCGCGAGTTTATTGAATTTTTCGGTAATTTTATCGTTCATCTTTTTTAAATGCACAATGAAACAAAGCACAACGCACAATGAAGGTCAGATTATAAAAAATGCGCCCTTATTGTTCTTGCAAGATTTTACGCAATGTTACATACCCGGCTTGCTTAATACACGCCTGCCCCTCGTCGGAAAAAATCCATTGCATGAATTTCCCGCCGACAGCATTAATATCTGTTGCGCGGATAACGGCGTTATAAGGGGCGACGAAAGGATATGAATTGTTGCGGACATTGTCGTCAGACGGAATAATGCCGTTAATATCTATGATTTTAATGTCCGGATGTGTATACAGCCTGTCCACATAATATTTGAACGTATATCCGAGGCTGTTTGTGCGGTTCTCATAACCGGCGACAACCTCAACAAGCGAGCCCATGCCCCTTATAACGCGTGACTGCGGGGGCTTTTTTATAGTCTTGCCCGCCATAACCATTTGTTCCATTGCCGTTTGACTGCCGGAATTGGGCTCGCGTTGATACGCCGCAATTTTTTCGTTTTTGCCGCCCACTTGCCTCCAATTTGTGATTTTACCGCTGTAAATGCCTTGAATCTGTTCGACTGTCAGGCTGTTTACCGGATTATCCTTATGAGTAATAAAAACAAAGGAATCGTACGCAATCGGCTCGACAATCAGTTCAACTTTGGCGTTTGCCGCCATTTGCAACTCATCGGCGGACGGGCTTGTCGCCAAAACAATATCCGGACGGCTTTTGCTGAAATGGTAATGATTTTTAGTGTATAGATCGTCGTCCCTTATTATTATCCGTCCTGTTTTTTCTTCCCCAAAAATCAGCTTTTGATAAGCCTTCGACGTGGTGGAAAAATTCAAAAAGTCCACGGTGTTGTTCAGCGTTTCCCATTCAAACAACCGCTCGCTCGGAACAGTATAATTGACGTCGTCAATATCGGTAAATTGCCAAACGAAGTCCGCCGCCATCGGTATCAGCACGGTAGAGCCGTCTATTGCCGGAAAAGTCCCGAACGAGCCGAACGGTTCCGTTCCAGTTTCGCCCAATTCAAACATCGTTCTGTCTTGAACAATTTGCCGCCAATTATCGCCTTTTTGGACAAGCTGATTGATATTCGAGAGCGGGTCTGCTATGCCCGACGGCTTATTGTACCAATAAACAACCTGCTGTGTAATTAACCCTGCAATTACAACCGCGACACATAAAGAGTTTAATACCGTTCCGATAATATGACCCTTTTTCTGTCCCGCTTTTTTCAACGAATATACTGCTAATATCAGTCCGAGCAAAACTACCAAGGCAACCGGAATTAGCGGAATAAAGGCGACGGCAGGAGCAAAAGCAAGCAAAAATGCATAAACGAAAAAAAGGCATAGGCATAATAAAACGCCGATTACGCCTAATACTATTCCCGCAACGCCGCGCGGTTTTTTTGTTGTTTCCATTAGTCGCGCTCCTCAGAATTTTATTCAAAGCGATCAACTTTTTATTATTAAAACCAACCGACACTGACCACTCATTCCTTACGACTTCCTCAAAAAATCAAAAATAAACCCCTCTATCCGCCCATCCATCACGCCAAAAACATCGCTGTCCTCAAAGTTTGTCCTATGGTCCTTGACCATGGTATACGGCTGAAAAACATAAGACCTAATTTGACTCCCCCACTCGATTTTTTTCAGCTCCCC
>Ga0123353_10000889_pt1 | contig 36518 bp, 31 predicted proteins | sample TergutLab28metaG_3_FD_92763 | JGI IMG/M metagenome (GOLD analysis project Ga0123353, IMG submission 92763) | Labiotermes labralis P3 segment gut microbial communities from Petit-Saut dam, French Guiana - Lab288 P3 | ecosystem: Host-associated > Arthropoda: Insects > Digestive system > Gut ... | reverse complement strand
TCCTTAGGAGTGTTTTTAAGAGCTACTTGTAAATCTTGGATCATGGTAAGTAGAGATTGGAGATCATGCTGGGTAGTAGACTTATCTACCACTGCTTTCAGACTGTCGATCCTACTCATACTAGTATCAATCATAATCCGGTATGAGCTAATTTGAGAACGTAAGTCTATTTCCTTTTCCTTCAGTTGAGTTAACTCTGCAATTAGGCTAGGTACTTTAACTTCACTTAAATCTTCACGGATAATATTTTCTTCAGTCTGTTGGAAGTTCAAAAGGGAACCTTCTGCCTCTCTGTACTTCCTTTGCAACTCTTCGATCTTATTTTCTCTCTCTAAGTTTTCAATCCGATCGATCTTCAATTTTAAAGTATCGCGATTTTTCTCATGGGATTTAATCTTCTCCTCTAATCTTTGTACCTTCTCTTGCTCGACCACTAGATCTGTGACATGACAGTTATGGAGTGAAGTGGTATTAGCTGCTATCAGAGCCTTGACAACCCTAGCATCATCGTTGACCTTCTTATAGATCTTCAAGTACAATTCGATCCGTTCGATTAAGCCCCCTAAGTATTTTTTTCTCTCTGCAGGTAGAAGGGTGATAAAGGAATTGACATTCGTACCCAAGCGAATCAGTCGCATCATCTCAGGGGACAAACCTAAATGATTTTCTACTAAGGCTAAGAAGGATTTAACGTTGCCATTCTCATTCAACTCTTGGTCATTCCACTGGAAGTAACTTTTAACAGAATGACTTTCCTTATTGGGTTTGAAATAATGCTTGATGATGATTTGATCATTGCCTAAACGGTAATGAATTTCTTTATACCCACTATGACCTTCTCTGATGTAAGAAATAGCACTGCGCTCATCCATGCTGGTTGGTGTAGCAAAAGGTGTCAGAGAAGCTAGAACCGTACTTTTACTCGATCCATTGATTCCTTGAATCGTGACTATCTTACTCTGGGAATTCTGAAAATCTATCTCGATGCTATTGGTCTGCTGTCCGATATAAACTCCAACGGATCCTTCTAATCTCAGATAATTTATTTTCAACTTGACACCTCCCATATATAAGATAATATATAATTACGATATGAGGTGACGTAGGATGAACTATAGCGAGTACATGCTAGAACACTTAGAAGATTCGGACTTGATGTTTTATACTGCCTTTGAGGAAAAGGTTGAGATCAAGGCTAATTATTATTTCCAAGAGAATCTTATGCCGCTGATAGAAAGTGCTTTGACTCCTAAGGGAGTAGATTCTCTGATCGATTTCGTCAGTAGGTTTTTGGATGATCACTTTGATCAACTCAACACAGCAGGGCCAGTCTACAACATTACCTTCACAGATAAAGACTCTGCTTTCTTTTACCAGATGATCGGTAAGAGCAAAGATGAAATTTTAGAAATGTTCGATGAGATGGTCGCACAAACCTACTCGGGAGAAAATGTCAACAAAGTATTTCGCATCTACACAACTAGAGTCATCCCACACATTTTGATTTTCATCGCTATGTTGATTTGGGGGATAAACCATCAGGACAACGATGTAGTAGAATGCTGTCAATACTTAGTTGTCTTCAGCATTTACCCCATTCTCTTTCGCCGCTATTGGAAATATCGTGTACGTCCAGATCTGATGGATTACACTATTGAAAGATTATCCAACAAAAACATCATAAAGAAGGGCGATACCGTACAAGATTGGCTGAGACATCATGGTCAGACGTCGGTCAATAACTTTAGAACTCGTCTAGTCAACCCTGTACCAGATGGCATCTACTTAGATTTTGCTCTACGGGTTCGCAGTCAAATTAACTCAGCCTTGCAGGTTTTAAGCAATGCCTACTATAGCAACTATGCCAAGGATGCTAGTCAGCACATTACAGATTCTAGGTATGATGATGGCAACTTGGTAGAGCAAGAAAATCAAAATGCTAAGGCTGCCTATCTGGCTGAAAATATTGCTATCAAAATGAGATCCAATCAAGCCAATCAGCAATTTTCCAATCTGGTAGCCGATGCTGCTAAAGTCTCTGTGGATAAGATGGTCAACCACATCAATACCATCTTGCTACATGAGGAAAGTAGATTGGTTAAGTTGATCGAAAACATTTTGATCCTCTTCTACAAGTCTAAGCCATTGGATGACAATTTGGGTTCCGATGTCTTTCTAGAATTTGGTTTAGGCTTATACAAGTCCATCAGTAGTTCCAAAGATCCCCTAAGGAAAGAAATTACAGCCATCATGGATTACTGGGTCCATACCATCCTTAATTTACAACAAGAATACTCTACTCGTCCTGCTTCCGTTAAAGCCTATCGTAGAGCCCTGTACAATTACATGATTTACATGATCCGCTACTACAAATGAAGATAATGGTCTTTATCACTAATCTAATTTTAGGAGGATGTAATCAATGCCAGAGAATACAATTTCAAGTGTGATGGACATGATGCAAGTCTATGCTGATTCCACGGGTACTGATACTGCCGATATCTTTAAAAAAGACAAGCCTAAAGTAGTAAAGGAAGTTCCGAAAGCTCCCGAGAAGGAATGGCAACCTGATCCCACTTTGTTAGAAGGATTAGAGGAGTTGCAAAAAGGACCAGGTCTGGTGATCGACAAGGAAAGTTTCCAACCTGATCACCTAGGACCAATAGACTTAGCTAATGTCACAGATGATACAGTCCGTAAAACAAGCATAGATCAAGTGGATGAATTACATCGAGCTGTGGCCAACATTGAAAGAGCTAAACGCCATCTGGGAATCAAGCAATTTCAAATTCCCCAAATGTATCATAGCCGAATCATGGATGCTGCCGCTGATAATAACCCTACTCGTGCTTTTGAAAATACGGTAGAAGTTTTAACCGATCTGATTCAGATGCTACCGAAAGATGTGAGTAACATCGAATGGATGACTAGTGCAGCTGAAAAACCTATCATCCCATCAGTTCCAGTCACGCATGTTCAACCCTTACCAGATCCTAGTCCAGAAATCCCACCCGAAGAAATACCAACTGCTCTACCTCCTATTCAAATTACCCCATTGGAAAATGTCTCCCGTGATGTCCAAGTCATAATTGATAAAAGGCAAGCACCAGAAGTGATCTTTGATAGCCAGGATTTGGAGAAGTTAAGAAATGCTCGCAGCATTGAATTGAAGATAATTGAAGATCGGGAATTACATTACAACGTTTTGGGTGAACCAGAAAACGATATCGACATTGTCTTGTCCCAGTACACTAGACGATTCAATGATCGAGCAGTTTCTCTACCAGCTTCTCGTTATCGTTGTACAGTCACTGGTTTATCTTATCCTGAGATTCTGGACTTAAGTTATTCCCAAGATCTGAATGACTTGGATAAAGAACGCAATAAATGGAATATCGTAGCTCGTCATGTTAAGAATGCTTCCATCGGTCCCTTCTCCGATACAGATGATTTTTTACGTAAGACTTCCTACCTAGACTTGGACTACCTGCTCTGGGCAGTCTTATGTGCAACCTGTATGCCCCAAGAGATAGTTTCGATTGACTGTGGTAAGGAATCTTGTAAGAATCAATACGATTGGATCTATGCACCATCCAACCTCCTACAGATGCAAAGTATCTCCCCTCAAACTTTAGAAGAGATGAGAATTACCGGAGAGGCTAGCACGGTTAAGGAAATAGAGGACAACTATAATTCTTCCATGCTCCGATTGAACAATGCCATTGAATTACCCACTTCCAAATTTGGGGTGGTCTTTGGACATATTTCTGCCTACACTCATCTCAATGATGTCTACAGCAGAATGGAAGATCTCAAGGATAACCTTAGGCTTTCTGATGTCACAGCCATAGCTTCCTTGACTGTCATCAAACATTTACTGCTTCCCTCTCTCGATGGTAGAGGACATTACAAGGTCACTGATCCGGATGACATCATCAAAGTTATCAAACAGCTGGATGAATTAGACTTCCATACAATCGATCAATTGATCACCTTGATGATTACACCTTACCAATTAAAATTTGTCCTAAGTGATGTAGTCTGTCCCAAGTGCAAAACTGTTTCTAGCATTCCTGTGGAGGATATTTCACGCTTGGTTTTTATAGTAGCTCGGAGCCTGGACTCAACCAACGTCGCCTTGAAGACACATTAAACTTCATGGAAGAAGTTGGCAGGTTGTTTACTGGTGATCCGGTCTTCGAATTTATCTTCACCCAATTTCCTAAGTCTTACTTCATGAGGTTTGTTGAACTACGGAAAAAACAAAGGGAAAAGAATCCTCCTACCGGCTTACTTGGTTTATAAAAATAAGTGTCCTCTCAGAGGACACTTATTTTTATCTCTATCTGCCCATACTCAAAGATAAGGACCTGGCCAGTCTGATTAATTATCGTATCCTTGCTATTATCTATTATTTATAATATCAGAATAAGGTGATGACATGCAGAAGAGAAAGCCACTGTATCTGGGTAGAGTAATTCCAGAAGATCCTCCTAAGATCAAAACATTTCTGGAAGATAAGTATGAGAAGTTTAGTGAAGCCTATGATACCATTAAGGGTAGCTCCGATCAAATATCCGACATTCGAGATGTTTCCAGCGATGAGAACTCCTTCAGTCTTAAAGTAACCTGTAGTGATGAAGCCTTAGCCGAAATAGCCGAAAGGGTGGCAGAACGTACTACCATGATCTTGGAGAATGATATTCTCACTGTTAAAAATGAAGAAAGGATTGTGGGATGAGCTGGGTCAACCAGCTCATCCCATCTTAATTATGGTCGATAACTGTAGGAGGAATAATTGCTAAATTGAGAATTGCTTTGAGCTTGACTCTTACGTTTTTCTTCTTCCTTACGTTTATCCAAAGCCTTCGCAACATTGTTGGCAATCTTGGCAAACCTCGGGACCAATCTCTTCAACTTGATCAGGGTTTCAGAATCGGCACTGTCACCACCAAGTTGGACTGAGTAGAGAAAGACTTGATTGACCATAGCCAAGAATGCTTCGGAAGCAGTTTCATACTCATCTTTAGTGAGAGGGTTGATGGGAAACTTTTTGCCACAGATACGACAAGCAAAGAAATCATTGTCGATTGTATAGACTGCGGGATCATACCTGCCTTTCCGAGCAATCCAGTGTGGACAGGTCTGTTTAATTGATTTCAATTGTTTCTTCTTCACGCCCTTGAATCGATACTCATTGTCCTTATTCTTTCTGCGGATGAGATCTGAGATACTGTCGATCAGATCTCGAGTCTTTTTGTCAATCCTCTTGGACTTCTTCATATCTTGTCCTCCTCTAAGATAAATAAATTTCGTTATTGCTATTGGCTGATATTAAATCCTGCACGACTGTCTTCAGCTTGGTATACTTGGAATTGCTATTGGCATGATCGGTGAATTTCAAAACTCTCTTGGTATCATTCTTGTAACTTTCTGCAGTCTTGCGTCTCTTGATGTAAGTCTTCATGATCTCCCTTAACTCTTTTTCTCTCAAGCTATCCAGATAGACTAAGGAAGCATCGATCAAGTTCTCATGCAATTCCTTCTGGGTATCATTGTAAGTCAAGGATTTGTTGGAAGACTTAGTCAGGATGAATTCTGAAAAGAAGCCGTTCAAGAATTCAGACTTCTTCATCTTGTTCTTCTTCCCGGCCACTTTAGGTACGGAGCTCAAGACTAAGGTCAGATCGATATTTTCAAATTCGGCTACATCGTATAATTTTCTCAAGAGGTTCTTGTACCACTGCCTACCACCATTGGTCAATAACTTGGTAGTGGGAATCACATTGGCCAACTCAAAGGCCACGTTGTCATTGAAACCAGCATCTCGGTAATGTTTGATTTGCTTCTTGAGAATTTTCTCACAGAAAGTAAGGAGAGCAATTTTATCTAAACGATTGGCCTCAGCTTTTTCTTCTTCAGGAATTCCTTCGTGACTGTAGTAGCGCAAAGTATTGGTGATCATATAGGGCAGATAGATTAGGTTAGGATATTCTTTGCGATTCTTATTGTAGTACTTAGCGATCCTTTTCATGATCTCGGCATTAGAGATGATATTGTCTACACCCTTACGAACTTTGATCATCTTCTTACTGTCAACTGGATTCTCTGAGAGGATCTTGACTGCTTTGTTCAGATTCTTGATGGTTGACATAGCATAGGCTCGGAATAATTTCCTTTCTGCTTCCTTACGTTCCTTTTTCTTCATACCTTTGCCTTTGTAACGCAGAGAGTTTTTCTTAGCGTACTTCTTCATGTCCCATCTGAGCTCATAAATTGATTCTGGAATCTTGATCTTCTTTTTCTCTTTAGCCATTTAGCTCCGATCCCTCCATATTCGTAAAGTTTTAAGGCTATAGTTTTTATCTCTCTTATTCATAGTATATCATTATTTTTTAATTCTATTTTTCTCCTTTCATTAAAAAATAAATTAATCTTAGCTAGTGATTATTTATTCTAGTCACTAGCTAAGATTAATTATATTAGGAGGGAGAGATTACTCTCCCTCCTAATCCATGATTGCTTTTAATTCAGGAGATTCCTTATAGATGATAATGATATTATTTTTGTTAGCCTTAGTAACTTTATCCGAACGATAGCTAGGATCAGGTACTGCTAGGATAGTAGTGCGTTTAGTCAGACTGTCACCCACAACGTAACCATTCTCTTCAATTTTTCTTCTCTCAACATCAGTTGGTCTAAAACCACTGAAGACAATTTCTCCCTTGCTAGCTTTGACTGCAGTGCCATAGGTAATTTCCACTCTCAACTCTTCCAAGAGTTTCTGCATTTCCTTGACCTTCTCTTTATCCGAGAAGAAGGAAATTAACAGCTTGCTTTTCTCTGGACCAATACCATTGATATCCAGCAACCTACTTGGTAGGAGAGTAAGATCATCTGCTAGCAGATCGGTATAAGGCAGATGTTGGAAGATCAACTTGAAGGTGGTAGCAGCCAGTCCTTCGATGCCAAAAGCTCCAAAGATCAAATAGTCTGGTAAGAATCTTTTTGATTCTATCTCTGCTACGATTTGTCTTGTCCTCTGCTTACCAAAGCCAGGGACATCTTCTACCTCGGTTAGCTTGTTCTTCAATTTGTAAAGACTTCGGATTCCCTTATCCAGTAGCCTAGCTGTGTAAAGTGACTGCAGGGTTTGGTAGCCCAGATTGGCAATTCCTACTTTGTCACACCAATTGTAGATACGTCCAATAACTTGACTATGACATCTGGAGTTGGTACATTTCACCATGATCACATTCAACTCTAAGTCGGAACCACAACTAGGACAATACTTGGGAAAGTTAACTTTCTTCCTCTGCTGTTTACTATTGTAGTCTAAGCAGTAATCATCTACACTGATCATAGGGATGATATTCAACTCTACACGAATCAAATCCTGATAACGTAAGGCTAATTCATCGAATCTAGCTTTATTGCTCAGAGTGGCTCTACGTAAAGTGCTACCATTTAAAATTACTTCCTGGAATAAAACTACGGGTGTAATGTTTCCAAATAAACCCACCTCAAATTCTACGTCTTTCACCGTGGTATAGCCAAATTCATCAGATCTTTTAATGCAAACTTCAAAGGCATTGATACTGTCATCTCTGCCTAAGGCTCTACAGATATCAGTGTCTCGCAAGGTGATTACGATGCCGTCAGTGTGGAAGGAACCTCCCTGTTTGTCCAATCTCTTGACAGCCTTGGTAGCTTCTAAAAACTCTCGGATCTTTTCTCTCTCGGAAAGTTTACAAGTTAAATGCGGATAGTCTAAAAGACCCATATGGATAAATTCCAAATCATCGAAGGTTGTCATCATCCGTAAAGGGATAGGGTGCAGATAATCAGCTTTAAAATCCACTTCATTGCTATTCAAGACTGCACTGACGATCTGTCTGGCTCCAGCATATGGCTTCTCTTGGTAGAGCAGGTTGATTGTCTCTTTATCTTCTTCCGAGACCAGCACTTCAAATTTTATACCTAGTCCTCTACTAGTAGCAAAGACACTGTTGAATTGACGCATGACGTGTGAGACATCACGTGCTAAATTTCTCTTAGTATCCCCTCGAGTAATCCAAGTGATAATTCCTTCAGGATCAACCTGCATCACTGCGGATAGACCATCGAATTTACATTGCACGGTGACCAATTCTTCGTTGAGATTAATTTTCTTCCCTGTAGCTTTCTGATAGGCTATTTCTTTAGACTTTATCCAGTCATCTAAATATTTCCTACTGGGATTGCTTTGCTTTTCACTTTTACTTAAATAATGAACTTTGTCTAAGCTGCCACGTAGATTAGGAAAGTTGTGTTCAACCTTGCGATCATCATTGATTGCTATATCACTGGTGATTCTAGGTTGACCAGCATCGATCAGCAATTCAGTCAAGGTTTCAAACTGATCATCGCTCACTGGACTATCCACCTCGGAATTATACAAGATGCTGAGAATGCTGACTAGAGCTTGTAGTTGGAGTAATTCACTATCCGACATAGGTTCTCTAGTGATGACATTGCGATGTAAGAAGTAATTGAGTAGACGACGACTTTCACTATCGGCTAGTAGATCTTTGACCTCTGACAGACTTAGCTGTTTGCTTAAGAGTTTATCCCTGATAGTTTCGATTGACATAATAAGACTTCACTTCACTTTCCATCAGCTCGGCAATTTGAGCATTCTTATCTTCGATGATCTTGGCTAGATGGTAGAGGATTTCCAATTCATCGGCCCCATGAACTTTAGCTAAGATGGCATTGCGAAAAACAGTGTTGCTAGTATAGCTTTCTACATAATCAGGGTTGTTATAGATCCTACCCAAAATCTGATTGAGAGCGAGTTGATAAGGTTGCGTGACAGTAAACATCCTCCACCTCCTAATAGATAATATATAAGTACGGATGGAAGAACCCATCCGTACTTATTTTAAAATAATTTAACTTTAATGATTCGAGTGCTGACCATATTAGCTTCGACCATCTTAACTGGTAACTCGGACATTGTCCCCTCTGGTAATTTACTTAAATCGACAGTCTCTTTGGCATGATTCTGGTAGAAGACTTCCACTTGATCATTGCGATCACATCCTAAGACAGCTAGCAGACTATCTCGATCAGCTAAAGTGATGAGCCTGACCATTTCATCTCCTTTCGATTTACGCACTAACAAGAACTGAGTTAAATTTTTTCTCATCTTACCACGACTAGTTACATAGAGCAGATATTCTTTATTCATGTTGATTAAATAACACCCGATGATCCGATCCCCTTCTGTCAATTGAAAACCATTCGTGCCTCTGGCAGTATAGGAAGTGATGCGAATCGAATTAGGATCGATAACGTTACCATAGCCCTCCTTAGTGTAGACTAAAATATTTTTTCTAGTGGTCTTACCAGAAACAATTCCATTGACCAAATGATCATCCTTGCTCAATTCGATACAGGGTTTCTTAGCAGGCTTCATTTCGGAAATAGGAAACTTCTTGAGCATGCCTTGAGCTGAGATCAGAGTACAACAGTAATCACTGTTGAGATCATAAGGTAGTAGAGCGATAATTCTACCCAACTTCTCTTTGATGAAACGACTCAAAGGTACTTCCAAATCTACTGGTAATTCTTTAACCTTGATGAAGGAGAATAATCCTTTTTCATCTACAGCGATAAAGGAAGAATCATTTTCTACCCTAACGGCAAAACCACCAGGATCAATTGGTAGAGGATCTGCTTCAATGTTGGTAGACTGCTTGCGTAAGACGTAACCATCGACCGATAGTTGCAGAACACACTCACCAGCTACTTCGGTCTCCAGAGAAATTTTATGAGGGATGACATTGGACCTTCTCTCTTTACCGTAACGCTTAATTCCATCTCGTAATTCCCCAATGATCACTTTGTCTATGCCATCGACAGCATTGAGAATCTCAATGACTCCCTTCAATTCTTTTTCAATCTCCTCTTGTCTCTTAAAAGATTTATCATAAGCATCTTTACTCAATTCGTGCATTCTTAATTCCGATAAGGTTTTAGCCTGTAGACTATCCATGCGAATCGGACTGTCGAAATACCTCTCAATCAGACGATCTTCAATTTCCATTCTGTTGCGCGATGATCTAAAGATCTGAATGGTATCCTCTAAGTTGGTACCCTGCATGATAAAGATTTTGACATCATTGGTCCGTTGTTCTGCTAAGAGGGTAGTACGTTTATGATTGATAATCGTTCTCTTCTGCTCTCGACGATAACGTATCCATTCCAATAAGAGTTGTCGGATGGACAGATCATAAGACTTATGGGCTTCCACCACTACAATATTTACCGGATAAGAACGTTCCAAGCCACTGACAGAATCAATCAGTTTCTTGATAAACTTATGAGGATGAACATCATGGCGAATGTATAAACGTAAGTCGATTCTTTCCCCACTGTAGTCTTCCATATTAGTCAATTCATTCAGACCACCGCTGTCTTTGATTTCTGCTATCCTTTGTCTAACGTCATTGCCTGTCACTTGGAGAGGTAAAGCGATAATCTTAATCATATTGCGTTCTGTATCAATTTCATACTTACAGCGCATACTGTAAATACCATTGCCTGTCTCACATATCTTTTTGAAGTTACCGGTTAAGATATCACACCCACTTGGAGAATCAGGAATTAAGATAAAATCTACCAGAGGATTTTTCATCAAGGCGATAGTGGTCTCAATTACTTCTTTAAGAGAATAAGGCGGGATATTTGTAGCTATCGAATAACCTATGCCAAGGCTGCCATTGAGCAAGATGTTGGGATACCGAGATGGTAAGTAGGAAGGTTCTTTAGTTTCGCCATCTGCTCCAGTGATCATATCGACTGATGATTCTTTCCATTCTCGGAAAAAGCAGTCAAAGGCATAGTCAGAAATCCGAGCTTGAATATACCTAGGAGCTGCTGCTTCGTCGCCACTAACTGAGCCGTAGTTTCCCATTTTCTCAATCAAGGGAATGATATTATTCCAAGTCTGACCTAGCCGAACGATAGCTTCTTCTACAGCAGTATTGCCGTGATGATGTAAACGAGCAATGGTGTCGCCACTGATGGCAGCCACTTTGCGAAAACTACGACCCTGATCTCTTAAGAACATGATGTAGAGTAAACGACGTTGCACAGGTTTTAGACCATCAGTGATCGCTGGAATCACCCGTGCTAAGTTGATATTGGTTCCATGGATCAGAGAATATTCTTTATTGATCTCGGCTATATTGATATCGACGAATGTCTCTTCCGTCATCGACTGAAAAACCTCCTTTTCTTAACTCCTCTTCCTTTAATTTCTCCAAGTACCTATTACGTGTCCAATCCTCCTTAGGAAGTTCTTCAGGTCCCCATAGCCTAGAAGCAAGGTAGGTTATTGCCAGAACCGATACCAGACCGACCAGACATAAGAGTATAGTGTTGTGCATACAAAACCTCCTAATTTCAATTATATATTCTAACGGTAGACTTAGAAATGAAATCTAGTAGCAAGATTAGACTTTTCTTGTTAACATACCTATTTAGAATATATCATCATAGGTTGTACCCAGTTACCGTTTCTTAATTTGTTGAGAGGAGAGAATGATAATATGAAGACTAGAGATCCACTAGGGGTAGAAAATTTTCCCCAAGGTGACTATATAAAACACGATGTCCGTAGTACTCATTCCTTTAGTGCAGTTGATCCGATACTTATCACAGCGGAGTCAGATGATCCGATTTACTACCAACCCAAGTACTTATTAGAATGGCTACATAGTGACAATAAGTACGTGATCTATTTGTATGATCGCTCAGATGGCGGCTTGTATTACTTGTCCCACTACGATGATCCTCAAGTAGCCTTGGATCATTTACGAACTTACCAGAAGACTTATGATGACAATGATTTGGCAGTGATCATTGAAGGTCTGTTGCTTACCTATCGGGATGACTTGGACATCCATCACCTCCTCTTATCTTTGATCTCGCTCTTGGTTGCTGATAGCACTGCTTTCAATAATCTCTTGAGAATCTATGACCAATTCTGCAGTGAGAGGATCTCTGAGAAAATACCTTTCCCCCATTGGGAATTCTTTCATCTTCATGCTCAGAGCAATCCCTTGCTCTACCTTTACTCTAAACTCTATGATGTGGTAGCTGTAGAGTACAGAGACCTATTCTCTCCGAATAGAAATAGTGATAGGAAAGATTTCCAAAATATGATCGATAAGATTTTAGTTCTCGTGCATTTCAATAAATGAAAAAATAAGATTATGTGTAGCCCAGCTGGGCTACACATAATCTTCGTGTCCATTAAATTTCAATTATATATTCTCTATATAGAAGAAGAGGGGGAGTGAGTGGTGATTCCAAGTTTTCATGCTGTCATTGAGGAAAATAAATTATTCCTCAACGGTAAACCAATCGTATACCTAGGTGGAAAAACTTCCGTAGTCTATGATCCACTGAGAGGAATAAGCTTAAAGTTTAATCCGATCGTTGACGGAATAACTTTAACGCAATTGCACGTTGTATCTATTATCGGGAGAACACCTAGGGGAATTAGTTGTACGGGAAGAGAAGTAACTAATTCCATCGAATTCAACTGTCGCATACAGAAGGGGGTAGTATCGGATAGTTGGTTGGTAGAAGGTAGATGCGGAACAATTTCAGTACGTAAGGAGGTCAAGGGAATCGTAGAGGGTTTCACTCTCTTATTCAAGGTTATCCAAGAGCAACAAAAGAAATGAAGGAGGAAAAGTAAATGTTCAAAAGACCAGCTCAGAAGTTAATTCAGAAACTGTACACACCTGCGAATGAAAAGGTTACTTCCACAGTAGGAGAAATTGTCTTAGCCATCATCGGACATGGCAGTGACATCAAGGAGGGAGACTTAGCTACTATTCCATTAACTTCCATGGCCAAGGTGGAAGAGGCAGGACAGCTGATTAGCTGGTTGGCTCAAGCTGGCATCCCTTATGATGATCCCAACTTCCCAGAAGCCGTTACCTCTTTAGAAGGAGCCAAGGATATAAACAAAGAAACTTTCATTGCTCGAGTCAAAGAGGTATTGGCTGAAGGCAATAAGGAGAATATCACCCTACGTAAAATTTGGGCGATCTATTGGATTGCTCTTTCCTTGAGGAAAAGGAAGATCACCAAGATTGCTATCGGAGTAGGTGTGGTAGCTTTGGTCACTGTAGTTGGAGTTGGCATCTACTGCGGTATCAAAGCCAGGGAAGAGAAGATGATTGAAGAAGCCTGTGAAGAAGACGACGACTGTGAAGATGAAGATATCGATGATGAGACCTTCGAAGAGGAAGATTATGAACTTCCAGATTATGATGAGGAGGATATGCCCATTGAAGAAGGCGATCTCACTATAATTGAGATCTAATTTTCTATGATCAAGTTAAAGGGAGTCTATAGACTCCCTTTTATTTTTTCGTATTTTAACCATTTACGATTATATACTCTTATGTAGATAGAAAGGGAAAACTGAATAAAGCTTACATAAAAAAGTGAAGGCTGTAAAAGGAAGGGTTTTATCCCTTTCTTTTTTGTTACCCTGACTGAACTAAGTGTATAATTATAGGGGGTGGTAAAAATGTCTAGCTTGAGTCAGTACATTGGCTTTGACTGTACCTTCGAATTGGACAGTTTTCAGAAACCAAGGATCTGCAGTGAATCCGAGACTATCAAGAATACTATTCTTTTTATTTTATTCAGTCGACCCGGTCAGTATCCGTCTCTGCCTTATCTAGGCATGGATATCAAAAGCAGATTATATTCCTTCTACGATGATCTGAAAGAAAGTGACTTGGAATCCCAGTTGATCGAACAATGTCCAGCCTTGAGTAGTTATTTCCAAGATGGTTCAGTTGCGGTTAAGAAGATGATCTATCGCAATATGCCTTCTCTCTTAATTCATATCAGTGTCACACCTTTACACCCAGGGGTTAAGAATAAGGACTACTACATCGGCTTATCTGTCAATGAGATGAATGAACTTTTGTCCAAGATCAATGCTGTCGATGTGAGGTTATAAGGAGGGGAATTGACATGGCTAAAAATAGAAAGGAAATTGAAAATTTAGTCTATGAGACATTCGATGCTCTCGATCCTTCCGGAACGAACAGCAGCAAGTACAAGGAGTTATACAGTCAGATGAGCGATGCTCAGTTCGATAAGCATATGAAAGGATTCTTAGCCAATAAGAATGAAAATTTCATCTTGGATATCAATGAATTAGATCGTCGAGTAACCATGGATCAATGTGAAGCTGCTGCCAAGGTCTTAGGAATTCCTCTGATGGAATACGTTTACATGCCTCATCTGACTATGGATAAAAAGAATGTCATTGTCAGCAAAGAGAGATGTCTAGTTGGGTGGATCAATGTCAAACGTACTCAACAGCTCTTGCATAAGAAAAATGGTTTGTCCTTATCCGACGATCGGATCAATCACATGACTGGTCAAGTGACAGGCGACGATAAGAACTCTCGGGACAGTGATATCGAAGCCACTATGTTGGTCTCCTTAGGAGCAGATGCTATCTTACAAGAATTACATGGACCGCGAGCAGATGATACTGTGATGCGTCAACAGATGATGCTGGATATTGCCAACAAGCAATACACATCCATGGATGAGATGGAGAATTTACCGATCAATAAAGTTACGCTCAATACCGTATCGACATATTTTTTGTCCATGGGTATCCTCTCAGACTTAATAATTTCTGACTATATCCTACCTATAGTAGATTGAAAGGAGAATATTTGCATGAAACCACTTATCCCAGTCATTATAAAAGGTACAGGCCGTATTCCCCGTCTGGGAACATTAGCACCTAGAGGAACAGTCGACATGCCTGTGAAAATCAATCTAGTCACTCTAGAAGCAATTATCAGAGCACCCTTTGCTCCTACTGTTTTCTTTATTAAGCCAGATACCAAGGAGATGATTCTCTTGACTTTTGGGAATTATCAAAAGATATTTAAAGAATTTTCCGATAGCCTAGTTGCTACAGCAAGTCTGACTGCTATAGCTGATCCACCTGTATCCAATGCACCTTCACCTCCTCCACCTGAAGAGCCAGTAGTGAAGGTTGAAGAAAGTAACCCTGTGATCATAACGACTGAAAATGTAATCCTGAATGATGAGATCACTGAAGTTGTCTTACATGCTGGAGAAGGAATTTACGAAACGGAAAACACCACAGTGGTAGAAAGTGAAACTTCGGAAGTAATTGCAGAAGAGAAAGTTGCGAAACCCTTCTACAATGGCAAGCAAAATAGATACAATCAGAACTACAACAATCGATTTGGTGGAAATAGAAAATAAATGAAGGGGGTCTTAGACCCCCTTCATTTTTTAGTAATAATCAACATTTTAGTTGTGGTATTCATGCGGGGATTAATTTGGCGATAATCCAAATGCTAACTGGTGCAGTAGGAGCATTGGCTGCCAGGCCTACGCTATTGTTTCTGGAGCTAGGTACCGGAAACTGTTGAAGTGTGCCGGCTCTGGTGAGCATTAATTCCTTTTTGTACCATATATTTTTACCGGTACCTGCACTATTCCAAGTAAAGCTTCCTAGAGGAGCACCACCGTAATCAGAGGATACGCTCGGGTCCAATGCAAACTTCTCAGTAGATTCGTTCCAGATCAATTGTCCATTGGATCCAGTGGATGCTACCTTGAGTTGATTATCTTTCTCTTCCCAATAGTTCCATTCAGATTCCAAAGAATATGCTTGTGTGGCCGTACCGCTGTTGAGGCGATAAATACCTTTGCCAGTGCCAGAACTAGAAATAAAGAGTTTTCCATTTCTGTCTTTATAGAAATTTTTCCAATTCGTTCCACTAGATATTATTTGAGTTGCTGCTGGACCGTTTACGTGATAAACACCAGTTGCATTTCCTCCTCCAATGTACACATTGGCACCGCTATCTTCAAAGAGATAATTCCAATTGTAACCAGTGGCCACTATTTGGATTGCTTTGTCGGCACCGTTGAGATAGTAAACTCCTAGACTATTAACGGTACCTGTTAAATAAACATTACCTTTACTATCTTCTAGGAAGTATTCCCACCCATAACCAGTGTTCAAAATATTAATCCCCGTATTCTCTCCATTCAGGAAGAATGCACCAGGACTATTATTAGTGCCTGTTACATATACATTGCCCCTGCTATCCTCGAAATACCAGTTGTAACCAGATCCAGTTGTAATAACTTTCACTGGTGTGGCACTTCCCTTTAGTAAATAAGCTCCAGCATTAGTGGTGTGATTATTGCTACCCACATACACATTTCCCCCACTGTCTTCAAAGAACTGATTCCATCTCTCCCCGGTAGCTACTATTTTTGTAGCAGTGGTTCCATTTAGATGGTAAATACCTACAGTGTTAGCTACGCTGTTACTCAGTCCGGCACTTACATATATATTCCCTGCGCTGTCTTCAAAAAAGTTACGCCAATCAGAACCAACGCTCACTACAAGAGTGGCTGACATAGGGGTTAAGTGATATATGCCAGTATCAGCAGCACCAACACTGGTATAGACATAGACCTCCCCATGAGAGGATTCGAAGAAACTATCCCAAGAGGATGATGTGGTAGTTGTCACCTTAGTAGCTGTGTTCCCATTCAAATGATATAATCCAAGATAACCAGTGCTCATACTAACAGCATATACCTCGTTATGTTTATTTTCATAAACATATTGAACATTACTCGGGAGAACTTTATAAAATTCTGTGCCATCGGTTATCAAATAAAATCCAGGATTAGTTGCTCCGACGGTGCCCGCATAAACATTATCTCTGCTATCCTCGAAGAAACATCGTAAGGGACCAAAATTCTGTGCTACTTCAGTAGCCTCGGTACCATTCAGACGATACAAACTATTATTAGCTTCACCGCTACTCGCATAAACATTGCCCTTACTATCCTCATAGAAATAACGCCATTTACCTCCGCTAGATATAACCTTGGTCGCTACGGTACCATTTAGATGATAAACTCCAACACCGGTCAGGGTACTACCGACATAAACATTTCCACGAGTATCTTCAAAGAAAACATCCCATTGATAGGTGGCAGTGCCACTTATCTTAAGCCAATTTTCAATAGTGACATCATAAGCAGCTATACCCACGGCAGTTGCCGCTATATAAATATCACTCTTAGCAGAAATGTGTTTATAAATAGCCCCACTAGCTATACTTAGTGAATTAGCATTGGTCGTAACATGAGGAGTAAGATTGAGTACAGGAATATTTTCTATCCTACTGGCTCCACAGACCGTGCACTTATATTCCATTTGGCCCTCGGTTGTTTCTGTTGGTGGAAGAATGACAGTTCCAGCATCTTCGCTATGCCCTACACCTGGAACTATATCCTGGGTGTAACTGTAATCGCAATACATGCAAGTATAGATGGTATAACCACTTTCACAGCCAGGAGGAATATTTTCGATTATGTAGTGATGTGTGTGAACCATAACTTCCACCTCATCGCTCATCTCGACGCTTTCAATAAATTCTTCGAAATCTTCCCAAACTTTAGGATCAACTTCTCCTGTGCCGGTAACCTCTAATTTTCCAGTATCTTTTCTCAATCTCCAATAGGAGGACCGGCCAGCTCGACCATTGTAAATGATTGTCTCACCTTGAGGTGTAACCTTGACATTAGTTGGGTCACTAACTCCGTATTCATTCTTAGCTCTTAACAAGACTTCGTACTCTGTATCATTGATCAAACCTTTAAAGGTGTTCTCATTCTCTTTACTTGGTTTAACCCAAGTCACACCATTGTTAATCGATAATTCATAAGCAGCATCCATTTCTATTTCTCCTTTACATCCCATCATGGGAATTATTAAATTTCGGTAAGTTCATTGCTGGGAATACACACTTGGTTAATAGCCAGACGAAAGGAGACTTGTGCAATGGTCAAAATTGTAACCCGATATCCAGAGCTTGAGATATGCGGTATCGATTTAGGCAATCAAATGTTTCCCGTGCTAGAAGGTGAAACAGAAGGTCAGTTCTTAAGTAAGATAACTTTACCACCCAATGATACAGATGAAGATCAAGTTTACTTATTTGAACTCTATGTCGATGGACAAGCCAGTGGACTTATCACAGGTATCATTGTTTCTTGTGAAGTGATCTACCAGACTATTCAGATCATAGACTTCTTTGGGGATCCAGCTGAGCTACCACCAGAAGGTGGCGAAGTGACCATCTATCTTAATTTCATCATAGTCCCAGAGACAGTACCGCCACCTCCTAGCAAAAGTCTTACAGTCACCATTGGCAATGGTGAAACTAAATTAAGCTGGTAAGAAAGAAGGGAGAAAATATGAAACTTGAACTCTCCTATGAGATTTCCACCGATCAAGGTAAGACTTGGTTACCAACCGACAGCACGGACTCACATACCTTCAAAGATTTAACTTTTGAATTCATGCTCAGAGCAATCAATGCAGTTGGTAAAGGTGAAGCAGTTACCATTTCTCTAGCTGTAACTGATGGCTCTGTAACTACTCACTATGGACAATGTGGTCCTAACGTTACTTGGACTCTCATCGGTGACTCTTTAACCCTGATTGGGGAAGGTGGAACTTGGGAATGGACACCTGGATTAAAACCTTCCTATTTCCGATGGAATAATGCCATAGCGAATATCACTATCCCGGGTTCTATCACCAGACTAGGCAATTGGTCCTTTTCTTCTCTGAGCAATCCAGTCGAAGTGACCATGGATCCAGAGAAGACTACCCTTGGTGACTATGTCTTTAAAAATAGCAATGTAACTTTTAAAGAATTGGAAGAGGAGGGTTAACCCTCCTCTTCCTTTTAATTATTTAATCCTAGCTGCTATAGCGCGTTTCAATTCAATCATAACCTTCATGCCCATACTCACTGACAATACACCAGTCGTGGATCTGCGTGAAATGACTCCAGCGCTTGTGATAATAGATATGGGCTCCTCTGGCATATGTTCCGAGTAGGGTTCATAACCAGGTGGAATAATCTCACTGATGATATTCTTGTTAGCTCCATACTGAGCTATCTTATCACCTACACCAACAACATCTTCATGCTCGATGAAGAATTTAATTAAGACATCTTTATCACGGTACTGTTCAATCCGGTTATAACGATTGACATGAGGTGAAGTATTATCCGTTATCAAATAGCCTGCTTTTAAAGTATTGGAAGAGTCATCGTATTTACTCAATAACTTCTTTTTGTTATTCCCTCTAGCCCAATATTGAGAGACTATCTTACCCAAGGTAGGTGACAGGTTATCCGGGTGATAGAGACTGATCACTTCGATGTCAACTATTCTACCAGCATGTTCTGCTTTGACATTGGTCTTAGCTTCTTCCGATACAGTCAGCTTATGTTCTTCTTGAGATAGTTGATTCATGAAGTTATTGATGTTAGCAGCATCATACCCCAATTCGTACTTTAAGAGAAAATCACCTACGTTGATAATGTCACCTATCTTGGCCATATAGGAAACATTGGTAGTCTTAAGCAAGGGAGCATCTTCCCGATAAACAACAGCCGTCTTCAAACGATCAGCCAGATCCACTGTACAGAATCCAGCATCTTCATAAGTGTTGTAGGTGGAAAGATAAGCTATCTTGGCTAAAGGGCCTATAGCATATCTTAAACCATTCAACTCACTGTAATTAAAGTATTGAGCATGATAGGCTAAGACAGCATCTTTTTTAAACTTGTCTCCCAATTTGACTGTAGGCGTTAAGGTATTACAGAGATAAAAACCACCACCGCTGTTATTGACGATATCCGGATTAATGCTAAAGGCATGGTGTTTTCCAGAAGTATATTTAACTACAATCAGACCGGTCTTAGCATCTACTTCTACCACTTCGCCATTCTCTTCAGCGTTGACCACAAAGTCATTGCTTAAATGAAACTGTACGGCTTCATCATAGCCATTGGAGACTAGGGAGGGTGAAGCATCTTTTACGGGTACTAAGTGACGTGTTTGTCTTCCAGCGATAGCAACTCTTACTGGCTCATCCACTGCTACTGTTCCTGGAGTTAACAATTCCACTGGACTGAAGACATTGACATCATTGAGGGTGTCGAAATCTTCTGGTGGAATAAATTGTCGATACCCTCTAGCATTGGTTACTGTAGGCTCTGCTACTAAGTCTCGATTGATACCAACCGAAGCATCAGAACCAGTGGACATAGCCAACTTACCAACTGAAGTAGGATCATAAGATCTCTTCTCTTGATTATAGGCTCTATCACGATTGGATCCACTAAACCCTTTGGTAGATATAGTATTCATCTTACCTACTTCCGTAGGAGGATTTAAAGTAGAATACGGCTCTATGGTCTTAACTTCTGTCATCAGAGTCTTTAAGACAACTGACTTATCCAAGGACATATGTCCCGTTCTACCTTTACGGACATATGATTTATACTCTGACTGAATAGCCTGGTAAAGAATAGCCGGAACTATTTCAATCGATCTAACCCGACATGACTTATCCGAAGCTCTACTTTCATGAGAGTTGTCACAGAGCAATTTCACAGCCTCGATCAAAAGTAAATCTGCTTCAGTCGGTAAGAAATAATCTCGACAAACTTCTACAGAGATGGGATCCATCATGAACTCATGGTAGTTCCTTAACTCCACGTGAAAACTTCTGTTGCCAGTAACATATTGGAGAAAATCAATGTAGCCTCTCTCGGTATTCATATCTTGGAAATTAAATTTCTCCGTATTCAGTTTATTTAAACCATTGAGAATTAGTTGAGCATGAGTCTGAGGCTCATAGATCAATAAGCCATCCTGGAACTTCAAGTAGTCCCATTTGTTACCTGCTGGCACCCTCTTCACATCTTTATGAAATTCCCACGCTATGGCCAGACGATCCAAGAGATTAGTCAAGCCAACCCAGATAACCAAGACCACACCCATCGGCAAATTTGATCCAGCCAAAGTGGCTTCAGCAAACATGGACTGCTTACCTGGCTTGACGGACTTTAAAATCTTTTGATTCTCTTCGGAGAGATTAGCTGTGATGATCTCAACTATACTCCTACCTAGCCTATCCGTCCCTTTGTTCTCATGGATCAAGATCGGAATCTTATTTTCGTAGCCAATTAAAAATTCATCGGCTTTGATATCACCCTGGAAGTCGGTTAGTAAGTTATCCCGGATATAGTCCCGGTTGAAGTAGAGAGTACACTTGCCTGACTTGTATCGGAAGATAGACGATCCTAGCTCATCAAATTCCAGGCTAGAAATGTAACGTTTGTTAACCTTGCTAGCATCGCCTGGTAAGAAGATCTCACTGTCACCCTTCTTCTTCAACTTGCTGATCAGAGAAAAGATTTTCTGAATCTGAGGTAAGGATTTAGTAGAAGAACGAGCTACCCAAACTTTACGATTGGTAGTTACCACTACTCTATCCGGAGTATCTTTGACTAGAGGATTGTAGAAGTTTTGCTTTAAGACGATATACTTATTACCACCCAAGCGCATAAAACGATGCTGATGAAACTTGGGTAGATCAACCGTCATAGTATGAATAGTGCCTGTTTCATCTCGGAGTTTAACAGTCCAAGTTTCCTTTAAGTCAGCTGTAGTTGAGCTATCTACCACCTTGATCGAAGAAATATACAAGGGAGTAGATTTATCCTTCAGGCAGTCAAAACAAGCTACAACATCCTTGACATATAATTCCTCCAAGTAAGTCTTTTCAAAGTTGTTGAAAGTGATAGTCTTCATATTGGCATTGGTCGTAGTCATGACATGAGACTTATCGACGGATTGGATAGGAATGTTGGAAGCCTCTCGAGCTAAGATTTCTTCAATGGTTGAATTCTGAACTACGATCTTCTTTTGTTTCTCTCGGAGCTTATGATCTCGCGGACTATTGACTGGAGCAGTCTGAATATCATCCATGGGTTGAACCAACCCTTCGATCTCATCGACTATCTCTTCCGCTACTTCAGGATCAGAGATTAAAATCTCATCGAGTTCTTCTTCGCTCTCTTCTGCGGCTTCATCGTCATAGTCATCTTCATACCCCTCATCGGTTAAGGATTTATAATCTGAACCTACAGCCTTAAATAACTCTTGGCGTTGCTTTCTATTCTCTGCTTCAGTAGGTAGATCGATGTCAGTGTCTGTAGCTAAGGGTTCATACTTCCCACTGAGCTGTTTGAACATGGTTAACTTTTCCTTCTGAGAAATACCACTGCGGAATTCCCTTTGGGTTTGTTGAATGATTTTCTCTGTACCTACCCTCTGAGTAGATTTCTTTTCCACTGCCTTATCCAGAGAAGAACTTAAAGCTGCTTTGATGGCTGGAGAGTTATACTGAGTCCGTACTGCACTCACTTTCTCAATGGAAGCTTGAACTTCCAAGTCTTCACTGGTGGTTTCAACTTCTCTCCTATCTTCTTCAGAGAGATCTTGGATGTACTTATCCAAGTTGATCTTCATGACTCGAAACAAGCCTGCCCGGAACTTGTTAAATTTCTCTGCAGTCAAACGAGTAGGGTTAAACTTGATAAACATATTTTTGGAACAGACGATCATATCACGATCCACATCTAAGAGAGTAAGATTACGGGTTCTAAAGAAAGCCAAGTACAATAAAAACAAAGGGTTGGTTTTATTATCCTTCAAGGGTGCGCCATTCTTAAAAGCAAAGGAGTTGACATCAAAAAACAAAACCCGATTCCCGGAATTGGGATCTGGTTTATCCCCCTCTATCCATTCTGGTGTGAACTGATGTAAGACTTTGTCAAATTCCTTGTAGAATTCTAACATGACTCGACGGATGGAAAACTTAGCTGCTATGGGCATCAGCAAATTCAAGAGGTCTGATACTATAAAGATAATGTTGCTCTTGTCACCTTCTGCAATCTTACGAGTGGGATAAGCTAACAGTTTGCTCTTACTCTTGATGATCCCCAATCTCTCTGCTCTCTGCTTAGTTAAATTCAGACGATACCTACGTCCAAAAAAACTACCATGGGCTAGAGAAGGATAGAACACTCGACGATAAGTGGGTGGTAGAACAAAAGGCCGATTCTTGATATTCAGGATATCAAAAGTCTTTTCGAAATTATCCGTCAAGAAATAAATAATGTTTCCTCTGCCATCAGGAAAGCGTACTGGACGATGATACATCTTCTCTTCCGCTACAGCATACCGAACAACTTCAGTGAAAGATCTAGGCTCATCTATCATCAAATAGATCCCATCATCCAGAGCACTTAGTTCAAAAAATTCTTCCATGGCCTAACTCCCTTCCCAACTTCGTTTTGTTATTCTGATGTGAGATAGGAACCGAGCTTAAATTGAGGAGTGAGAAGATGATTTGTCCCAACTGTCAAAGTATAGCTACCCACATCCTAACTAATACTGACTTCTACACTTGTCTAGAGTGTAAAACTCAATTCGGTCATCTGACGGGAAGTTTGAAGAACTGTCCTAATTGTCTCTCTACAGATATTCTAGATAATGATCCCTGGGAATGTAAGAGGTGTGGTACCCTCTTTGAAAATATCCCTGATCAGAAAATTCATTTTCCCTCTAGTATAATTTTTTCTTCCTATATAAGAGGGAAGCAAGAATTTTTTCAATGGCGAATGTTAGAAAATAATTAGAAGGGAAGATGACCATGCGACTAATCCAAATCTCTAAGCCCAAGACGATAAATTACATTCTGGAGCAATGCTCCTTGGCTAATTTTAATTCCGATGAAAATACCCGTCAGGAAAGAGAATCCACTCTCTTCTTTCAAGAGGCTGTCTTCACTGCAGGAAGACAAAAATTGGAACCCATCATCGCTGGTTTCCAAGGAGTGAAGGATGCTCTGGAAAAAGAACTTAAAGCCCAAGGCAATCGATTTAAGCCTAAGGCCTTTTATTCTCACCTGTGTTTCCGCGATTTAGAAAATAAGATCATCGATATCTTTGGCTTCAGAGACGTGACCGTTGCACCTCATACCTTTCTAGAGGGTTACGATGAAAAGGACGATGATTTCCAGAGCAAAGTTTTGAATTGTTGGACCTGGTTACCGGATGAGACTAGATTCCCAATTGAAGCTCTGATCACTGACGATGGCTTTTATGATTCTTCCAAACAGCTCAGGTGTCATATCGTTTTTACGTTAGGAATAATCAGATTCTTGACAGCAGAAGAGTTGACTGCAATCTTCATCCATGAATTTGGCCATAACATTGATCCAGCTTTAGTAGTTGTCAACTATGTCGAGACTAATGTCTTCTCTAAATATATCACTGATCGTGTTGGGAAAATTAGTCCAGCAGAAAAGAAATTCTTAGAGAAGAAGCATGGTCTGGCAGCAGAATACATTCTGTTGATTGCTGGAATCGCTTTAATTGGCCTTATACTCATCGTCGACTGGGTCAGTTATATGTTATTTAACCCAGAGAAAGCTTTAGAGAAAATTAGACTCTTGGTGCAAAAGGATAAGAGTAAATTTACACGCCAAGAGAGCACTGAAGCCTTCGCCGATAACTTTGCTCGCATGTATGGGTTGGGTGGTCCACTCATGGTTGCTTTAAGCAAAGTCGGTAATTCCATGGCCAAGGGAAGGGATTCTCGTATTACTAAGGAAAAGAAGCGACAAAGGCTGATAGCCAATATCACTATGATGATGATTCATGATGTCCATAAGACCGAGATTCATCGGGTTCATGCTTTAATTAGAGAATATGAAATCGATCTCAAGGATCCTAACATACCAGCTAAAGTTAAAAAGGATATCAAGGCTGACCTGGATATCCTGAAAGAGGTTTTATATCAGTATCTGAATCACCGGGATGAATTCCAAAGAAGAATCAATCGGGTCATCTATGAAGAATTAAAGAAATTAGATGAGACAGCAGAAATGAAAACTAAGAAAAAATCTCAATGATATATTCTCCTTAGAGGTGATGAGAATGAATATCCTTGAGAAACTTATCTGCAAGATCTTTAAGAAGCCTAGAGTCTTAGAAGAGTTTCCTGTCTACAATCGAAAAAACAGAATCAACAGAAAGATGAGAAAGAAATTAGAAAGAAGGAAAGGTAGGGTTTAATCCCTACCCTTCCTTTTCTTCTTTCTCAATCTGGGAGGAAATCTATCTTTACCGGGATAAGGGTCTTCCATCCGTCGACCAGGTGGAACTGGATAATCTGGCTCTTCTTCTTGAGCTAATAATCTAAGTAGTTTCTCTATCCATCGTTTCATGATATCGCCCCCTTCTACTAAGAGAGTATATCATTGTAATCACTTATTTTACGGGAGCAGGTTGATTGATCGGTGTTTGTATCGGATTGAGCTTATTGATTTCTTCTAAGATGATCCGGTTAATTTGATTTTGGAAATCATCGTACTCATTCAAGTAGCGGTTGAGAATAACTACCAGATCATTGAGATCCTTTTGAATATCTTTCTTAACCTTAGCTGGAATGGAGGGATCTTTTAAATCAGCTTCGTATTCCCTAATTAGTTGATGACAGCGTTGGACATCTGTCTTATGTGAACTGAATAACATATCTTGGGTTATGTCTAGGATAAATTTCTGACGATCCTTTTCCTTTTGAATACGGCTTCTCATTCTATTGTGGTAATATTTTTCCGATTTCTCCAGACCACTCATCAGTGGTGCACCAAAGCCATACATACGGGCAATATTATCGGCGAAAGCTTCTGTGTTATGAATCCGATCTCCCTTATACTTATCTTGTCGAATAATCTCTTGGATCTTGGCAATGGCTTCATCAGGGGTCCAAGTTAGATTCTTAAAAAATTTATAGATGGCATAGACTAAGAGTGGGATGATCGCTATACCAAGAGTAACGATGATCAACAGCAGTATGCTATAACCATCTAAGCCTTCCGCTGGTCTAACTTCACTTTCCTTCCCACTCTTACGTTCAGTCAAGTATTTGGAGAGAGCACTGACCTTAGCATACTTGATGTCAACTAAAGCTGGATCTAAGTTATGTCCTAGCTCATGCAGAAAAATGGCTGTTACCTCTTCAGCAGTGAGCATTCTCAAGTAAGTGGGTCTAAACCAAACGTTGAGATTTAGCGAATGCGTAGAATCGTAGAAGCCTTTATCTGTGACTAGGCCATCGATCGGATAACGCCAGTGAGGATAAGTGTAGGCTCCAATCACTCCTAGTCTTCCTGTCCGAGGATCATAGAAATCTCCCGACTGTTTATCATAGCGATAGAATTCAGTGAGGAAGTTGACACTACGGAAGCCAAATATTTTCTGCATGGTATTTTCTAATTCTTTGAAGCTTAAATCGCGCAAATAAATTTCCGAATCAAATTTATTGCCTTCTCGCTTAACCATCTCTTCCAATTTGTCTTTGATGGTTTGGAATTGCTTGAGGAGAGGGGAGACAGTCTCCCTGCCATTGGCAAAGACAGCTTCTTGGAAAAGATAAGTCTCTTCACTTAAATAGGGATCATCCTTTTCTTTAAAAATATCCAGGCTACACTCTCCTAGATAGTCAGTCAATTTAGTCATCTGGAAAGGTTTATACATTTCGATCTCCCTTTCTACAATATTTTAGTAATGTCAGCCCTGTAAAATTAAAAGAAGGTGGGGAAACGACCATGAGCCCAGGCGGCCTCTATGATCAGATTAAAAACGTTACCAGGGAAAAGAAAGATCAGATCGAATTGCTCAGTCGGAGTTTAACTTCAGCTCTAGCCGGTTTAGTCTACTCAGAATTTGTCAGCTGTTTTCGTCGAGTTAGCCTACCCACCCCTAGGGTACTAGTCCCACAAATCAAAACAGTAGTTGACTTGTTTGAAGCAGAGGGTCCATTGGTGAAATTTCTCACCGAAAAATTTATCACTGATCTGACCAGTCTACCTCTTTGGCGAGCCTGTCTGACTAAACCGGAAATCCGTAGGGACTTGGATATCTTTGAAGAGGAAGATATCGTCAGAATCATCTTGGAATTATCTATCTTGCCTCAACTCAGCAAAACCATTCCGGGTATCATTGGAGCTAAGTTCAATCAACTCAATACTCCTAATTTGGTCTACCAACAGAATCCTGAAATATGTTTATTTCAACGCCTGCGTTTAAGTCAACCCTACTTAGACTATATCACCCAGCAGACCCTAATTCATATGCTGATGATCTTGCCTGGGATTGTTAGAGATAGCGTCGATCTGGGCAATGGAGACAATACCATCTATCTGCACGCAGATAATTCCAATTTCTTGGCGATCACCAATATTGAGCTTGGCATCATCCCAATTTACTTCAACCATGAGCTAGTCAAAGAAGTAAATCTGGCCACGGATTTAGTAGCCTATGTGACAAGCACTCAATTTTCCAAAATATCCATGGAAAAAGTTACCTTCTCTACTTCTCCCTTCAATCATGCTGCTAAAATTAATCTCCTAGGAATTTTTCCTCAAGAAGAAAGTTAAAAAATTCCTTCCTATTATAATGATATATTCTAAGAAAAGAAGGAGGATAGAAAGATGGGTGTAAAACAAACTTACTTAGATAGGGCAACAGAGATCATTATGGAAATTGATCCTAGCTTGGAGGAAAAGGAAGTTAGAGAAATTATTCGGAAACAGCTGAAGGATAGTCTACGAGATCCTAGCATTGTCTTAGATAATAATGTCACCAAGGAAAGAAGTAAGTGTACTCTCTCTGAGCTATGCAACTGGATAGATGAGCAGAAACCAATAGTCTCCGGCAATGCTACTTTCTATGTACATCCGGAAGTCTTACAGTCTCCTGCTTCTAAGATGCTGAGAGAATTGAAGAAGTCCAGGCAGAGGATCAAAAGACAAATGTTTGACGCCAGAAACGATCCTGATCTTTATCAACAATTGGATCTCACTCAGAGCAATAAGAAGGTGGCTATGAATGCCGAGTACGGTGCTTCAGGTTCACCAACTGCTGCTTTCTACTCTAAGTATTCGCCAGCAGCTACTACCATGCTGGCTCAATCGATCATCACTACGATGGCTGTTTTCTTTGAATCCTTTATCGGCGACAATATGAAATTTCCCCATATCAACGAATGCTTTGATTGGATCAAATGCGTACAGACCAAGAAAAATAAAATTCCCAAGTGGTTATATACACCCTCCTTGGAAGAAGTGACCTTACGTTTGTATTATCACTTTCCCTCTCTAGATCAAGAAGATGCGAAAGTGCTCCGTAAGTACTTGAGCAACCTACAGGAAGAAGAACTCACTCAGCTTTACTATATCAACAACCTGAGAGAGTTCATCATCAGACACAAGAGAGTGCAAAGTTTAATCCGGGAGATCTTACTTAAACTCCCACTCCTGCAAGGTTCGGAGAAAATAGTTCCTCCGGAATTCCAAAGTAAGTTTAGCAGTGTGGAAGATTACAATGAGTACGTTGCTCAGGAAATGTTTTTAAACCCTTATAGCATTCCTGAGAAAATCAAAGGTGAAATGAAGGACTTGACAGAATTGATCTTGGAACACTGCTTCATCGATTATTTAACTTCAGATAGCATCAAGAAGTTAAATCAGTGGAAGAGAAAAGTCGTTCTCTTAGTTGATACGGATTCCAATGTGATCAACAGCAATCTTTTCATCAGCTTGATCTTAGATGAGGTCTTTCCTCAAAATAATTTTGGTCGGGAGAGGATTTACAATGATATGATCTGTGCTAATATTCTAGCTTCCATTCTCAGTAGGGGAATTGAGATTCTCTTGGATAAGTATGGGGTGTTGCATCATGCGGGCAAAGAAGCTCGTGAAGAGTTAAGTATGAAGAATGAATATTTCTTCCGACGCTTATTCTTGATGACCACTAAGAAACGCTATGCTAGCAGCATAGTCTTACGAGAAGGGCACATTAATATTCCCTTCAAGACGGAAATCAAGGGTTTGGATTTTATCAAGGCTGGAGTGACTGACGATGTGACCAAACGCTTTACGGATATTCTGGAAAGAAACATTCTTTTCTCGGAAGAGTTACAGCTGCATGAACTGATGCGAGACTACCGTCGCTTTGAAAAGGAGATCGAAGAAAGTTTGCGTCTGGGGAGTACGGAGTATCTACCGGTCAAAAGTTATAAAGCAGAGGGGGCGTATAAAAATCCTTGGGCTGTCCAAGTCTTCAAAGCAGTCATGGTGTGGAATACTATTTGTCCAGAACAAATGATTTACACTCTGAGCAAAATTAAATTGATCAAGTTAACTGTAGGCAGTCCAGCGGATTTAGAAATTATAGCTCAAGACTATCCGGAACAGTATGACCGAGCCTTACATCGTGTCTTCGGAGGATATGATCTGTACAATCAGTATCGGCAAGAAAAGAAGGAAGCCAGTAAGGATGGTAGGGCTTTAGACGAATCCTTGTATCCGCCTTTAATGAAAGCAGGGATGAGCACCATTGCCATTCCAGGCACCTTGGATCAGATACCAGATTGGATCAGACCTTTGATCGACCATCAGACTATCATCAGCGATGTCTCCAATAGCTTTAAGTCAGTCTTAGAATCTTTTCGGATGAGTGCCATTCCCTATTCATCCATCCATGGTAAGCGGACTAGAGCTTCTGGTTTAATCGCCTTTTAAATTTATAGATATTATTGTTCATATCTTCATGAAACAAATATATACTATGAATAGTAAAGGGAGTGGAGCAAGTTGGCTGATGAAAAGGAAGGGTTAAACCATGACACGACGGATAGAAATTCCAATATCTCCCCAGACTTCACAGGAGTTTTCATAGGGACTTATCCTTTCACTTGGATCTTGGATGCCATCCGGGAGCAATTTACAGACTATGTGAACTTGAATGATACGACCAACTATGTCGAAGTCTTCTATGTCCAATTAGCCAATTCTTACCGCACACTCTACAATGATAGCAGCACTCAATTCTTGGAAGAGAAGGTAGCTGAGTTAGACAGACTCTACGAAAAGTTTTGTGACGAGCTAGCTGATCTTTTTCAACTTCGCTTGAACATTGGGCTGAATGGCTATGAGGAAGGACATATCCATTCCGATCATCTCAGATATATCTTCTTATCGATTTACAAACGTTTCATCCTACAGGCTAAGAGTAATTTTAAAACTATTCTGATCTCACGTTTCTCCTATCTACTCTCACGTCCCTCAGAGCAAGTTTCAGAAAGTCTCTTGGACATGTGGAATTCTCTGATCACTGTCCTCACACCGATGGAATTCTTAGCCAGTCTGGGGGAGCAAAACTTAATAGACTTATTCCACTCGGGACAAATCGTCGGTAACTTCTTGCAGAAGTATTCACCGAAACTTTACCAGAATCAGCATTTTCTGATGGAGGTTGTCAATAGCGCCTTGCTCTACCAGAAGACACTACAGAAGATAGAGACAAGGATACCACCAATCATACCGCCAGAAGATGCTCTTGTCTAAGGAGGAGAAAAGATGGAATACCAAAATCAAGGTAATAAGAAAACAATGACTACGACGCACATTCGGACTTTATATTCCGATGGCTCTTGCTATATCACGGTGAAATTTTATGATAAATACCTCTCTCTTACTTTCACACCCAGAGAGAATAATGACTACAATAAACAACGGACGATTTTCAGCAGTATCGATTACGAGGGTGCAGCCTTGCTCTTATTCACCTTCGATCAAATTATCCAAGGCAATAAGCAAGATTGTATGGTCAACATTACTAATCCCATTAACAATACGACCTTAAGCTTTACTCGGAACAACAACATTTCAGTGCTCAGTATTTCTAGAGGCAACGACAAGATAGCTTTTAAATTTAATACCATGACCAGGCAGATTGGTAATTCCCAAGATACAGTAGAGACTGGTTTGATTGTCTTGGCCAACATTCTGCGAAGTTACTTGAGTGGTATCAACTCTTCCCGCCACTTGAATAAAATGACCGATGATTTTATCAAAAGCCAAGAAGGGAAGCCAGACAATAAACAAGACGGATATAAAGCACGTAATCAACAAAGTCAAGGCTATCAACGTGGTCGAGGTAATTATAACCGAGGGAATTACAATCAGAACTACCAACCGGATACTTCATCTACCAACATGGACTCTTACGACTTACCAATGTAAAAAGAAATAGGGGATAGTCACCTATCCCCTATAAATTTTTGTAAAGTGGTGAGGAAGATCGACATTAGCAGCCATCAGCCTTTTGATACCAATATGCTCTTCAGTGGAGGAGCTGGTTTTTTTGTCCAATATCACGATGTCGTCAAGTCAGTCTATCTGACAGCCATCTTCAAGTTGATAATCAATCCCACTTTAGTCGATCTACCTACACACTCTCTCCGACACCTCTCAACTATCTCTCTGCTAGAATGGTATTTGCAGAGAAGATATTTCAATCCTTTACAATCTCTGGACTTCCAGAGAAAGTATCGGGAAAATGAACTGTCCGATTTATTATTATATATTCTGCAAAAAGATAGTTCCTTGTACCGTTTGTCACCACCATTGCTGATCCAGCGTCTATTGGCGCCTTATACTAAACAGTACATGACCTTTCCTCTGTACATTTATACGAGAGAGGAGGAGCCGTATGTCAAAACTGATTGTGAGTTGACCTTCCCCGGTTTACCCATTCATTATCTCTATGGAGACTTAAAATCAGCCTTGCTGCAATGTCAACAAAATTTCACCTATATGATTGCCGATATCGAATTATACAAAGAATTAGTCTATCACTTAGACGGTACCTGTTCCCATTTACTCTTAGCCTCTGATTACCGGTACAACTATCTACCCAAGTCCAAGTCCTTCAAGTATAACTTAAATCGATTGATGAGTGATCACCCCTTTGTCCGTTTAGAAACAAACACAGTCACAGATCCCCAGGAGTTAGTTTTAGCCTTACAGAGGTTAGCCAATAGCTTCAAGATGGTCCAATAAGGAAAGGGGAGACTTCATGCTCCAAGTCAATGCTTTGAAAGTATACGAGAAACCAAAAGAAGTTAAGAGATGGCCATATGTCAAACATTCATTTCCCAATGGTACTTCCAGCTACTGGATCAGATGGAAATTATTTCCCGATGACCAAAGATTCTTTTCTGCTCCCAAGACCATGATCATCAAATTCGATCAAGAGTTAAGTCAAGTGGACAACCAACACATTGCAGCCTTAAACGAATGGAAGGTTACTAAGCTCAGCTATTCCACCTACCTGCCTAAGATGTGTGAAGAATTAAACTTCTTCGAGGCTATGTATGACCCAGAGGGGGAATTGATTGCTGCTCTCTTCCGGATCAAGTATTTGATTGACGTAGATAACATCTCTTACACTTTACAAAACTTTGATGCTTTCAAAGACTTATGTTACCGGACTATTTTCACACCCAGCATGAAAAGAAAGATCAAGCAGATGGTAGAAGAAAATTACACGGATGATATTGAAGCCGAGAATATCAGAAATATGAAAAATCCTTAAACATTGGGATCTCTCTTATAAATGCGGGAACATCTCGTTAGACTAGCACTACCGCAGTGTAGTAGCGATACTACACGTAGCACTAATCGTAACGGATTAGGGATGGTAAAAACGTACTGGTAGAGACAATCCGCAGCCAAGATACTATTTGTCGTAAATCCACTAGGAAGGAGGTGTAGTAATGCTAGACACATTATCTGACGTATGTACAGTTTGTGGTACAACCTTTGAAGTGACAGCCAGAGCGATACAGGAAAGAGTAAAGAGAGGCGTCAGCTTCAGATGTCGGTCATGTGTGGCCAAAAGTATATGGAGTAATCATAGCGAAGAAGTTAAAGAAAAGAGATCAGAGAAGTTAAGTAAATCACATACAGAGCATTGGGATGCGATGTCCGAAGATGAGAGACAGCGCAGATCAAAAATGTTGAGAAAGTATAACGATGAGTATTGGGAAAACTGTAATGAAGAAGATATGAAGGTAAGGTCTGATAAGTTATCCGGTTCATTAAAAGAATATTGGAATAATTTATCGGAAGAAGAGAAAATTATTAAGGTTGATACTTTGAATGCCGGTGCTAGAAAATGGTGGGATAGTTTAACTCCAGAAGAGAAAGAAGCTCACAATGATAAGATCAGAGACTATTACGCCAATATGTCGACAGAGGACAAGAAGTCTCTGAGTGATAGAATTAAAAGCTATTGGCAAGGCTTGTCGCAAGAAGCTATGGATAAAGTATCGATGAGAGCCAGTAAGCATTTTACGGAATATTATAAAAATCTATCGGATGAAGTTAGATCTGAAATCTCTAAGAGGGTCAGTGATCACTTCAAGAATTATTGGAGCAACTTAACAGATGAGGAAAGACAGCTAATATCAGAAAGGTATAGTAGGCAGGCTAAGGACCAGTGGGATAGTATGACACCGGAACAGTACGAAGATTGGGACTCGAAGAGAATTTCAGGTTATGCTAAGTACCTTGATAAATCACCTCTCAGTAGAAATGAAAGTGCATTCGCCGAATTATTGAATGTTCATACTATTCTATTTGAAGCTGGCCACTATAATATCAGTAAGCACAAGGACTTCGATGACATGTTCCCTAGTAATCCTGTTACAGGTAGTCAAAGGATTAGCCCATACCATTGCTGGGATTTTCTGGTAAATGGTAATACGCTAATAGATATCGATGGTAGTATCCACGACCCGAATCAAACTAACTACGATGTTACCATTCCCAATGGTAATAAGGTTTTAATGTCTGATTACATTCAGTTCAAGGATTCACAAAGACCTTATCAAACAGATGACATGGATGGATATGTTGTATTATGTTATGATAATAATCTCATCGATGATACACTCGTACTAAGTTTTCAAACGGGTGAAATAATAACCGTGAAACAGCTGATAGTATTGCTGCAATTACCATACGACAAATAGTATCAGGTTCAACGACTATTCCTAACACTGGTCTCAACGAGAAACCCGTTTCGACCGGTAAAGAGGAAGTACACCTACAAGCTTATGGTGGGATATAATCTTTAAAGGATTATATGGTAACTGGAAACAAGAGGCATCCTGGGTATGGTGACAGTACCCAGGATGAAGATATAGTCTCAACATCTAGGGAGACCTAGAGAAGTTCCCGAGAGAACTGCACTGTGTTGCGAACAGTGTGAAGGTAGTGGATATGCTATCAATCATGCAGAGAAAAAAGAAATCTCTAGAATTTTTAAACGTGCATGTGAAGGCTATGTTGGAAATCAGCTATGGGATCAAGATACTCTCTTTCATCATCAATCATTTTGCCGTAATGCGTTCTATCAACATCCAAAAGAATATCGAATTGTTTCATCGCTTCTACATTGACATGTTTGACGTCTTCGACAATAGCTTTTCAATTTTCAATAAGATTTTTAGCTCTGAACGGGGCGGTATCTCTCTAATTGCGGGAACATCCAGAAATTGAAAAAGAAGATCTGTACTACTAATCTGGGTGGAGACACAGCAGAGGCTACTACTAATCATAGTAGGTACAGTAACAAAGTACAGAGTGTGGAAAATCCGCAGCGAAGGTACTATTCGTATTTGATGTAGTACAACGTTCAACGACTATTCCAAACACTACCGATATGGAGAAAGACCTATCAGCGTAGTAAAGTGGAAGTACACCCACAAGCTTAGGGTGGGATATAATCTTTAAAGGATTATATGGTAACTGGAAATGAGAGATCATTGCTATCATGGTAATAGTGATAGTGTGAAGATATAGTCTCAACGAGTCATCGACTCCCTCTACAGTGAGATTCTGTAGTTGTCTACTGAGAAGTAGAGAAGTTCATAAGGGAACTGCGTGAAGTTGCGAATCACGTGAAGGTGTTGACGTAGAAAACAAAATCAACTCCTTGTTATGGGGAGCATCTCTTTAACTGCGGGAACATCTCGTTAGACTCATACTACCAAGTCAGACTAGTGATAGTCTAATGGTCCAGTCTAATCAACTGGAGAATGGTAAGAAGGTGTGAGGTAGAGCTAATCCGCAACCAAGTGTCTATTGCTAGACAGAGGTTCAACGACTATTCCTAACACTACAGCTATAGAGAAAGACTTAGCAATGTGGTAAAGAGGAAGTACACCCTGAAGCCTAATGCAGGGATATAATCTTTAAAGGATTATATGGTAACTGGAAACAAGAGATCATTGCTATCATGGTAATAGTGATGCAGTGAAGATATAGTCTAGACTACATCGAGAGGTGTAGAACTTCGAGATTCGAGGTTGTGAGGTCTTGCGAACCTCATTAATGTGAAGCATACAATTTTAACCGGAGTATCTTCGAGCAACAAGAGATAGAAGGAAAAGACAAATCGATTATCATCAATCAGCTCATGACTAGAAATGTGATAATCGACAACTTTGAAATTATTGGAGTTGTAAAACCTCTTTAACTGCTGGAACCTACTTAAAGCTCAAACTACCGCGGTATCGTAGTGATACGTATATGCAGCAGCAGATGTAATGATCTGTGGATGGTAAGATCGTTTGAGATTGGGGAATCATAAGCAGCCAAGCATCTCTTAGAGATGAAGGTTCAACGACTATGCTGAAATAGCCTGCAATGGCAATAGCAGTACGGCCCAATAGTGGATCAATTATTTTCTGATCTAGGGGTGGGTGAAAATCCCTTAAATGGAAATGGGAGGCACTTCTGTTTTAGAAGTGAAGATATAGTCTAGCCTACATGGAAAGCATGTAGAAGTTCATTAGCTAACAGCTATGAGAACTGCGTAGACGTTGCGAGTCTACGTGAAGGACAGAGATAAAATTCCAATTACCTTACCATTGGGGTATTCTCTCATATTTGACGGGGAAATCCTGGCGTTAAGCTGATACTACCAAGCTGTAGTGGTAACACTATAGTGGCAACCAGTAATGTGGAAGGTATGGTAAGTAAGGTATCAAGTAGGGACAATCCGCAACCAAGTGTCTATCCGTAGACACGGGTTCAACGACTATTCCTAACACTATCGCAGTAGAGAAAGACTCTGCACATAGTAAAGAGGAAGTACACCCACAAGCTTATGGTGGGATAATATCTTTAAAGGGTATTATGGCAACTGGAAACGAGAGACTCATCTAGTATGGTAACAGTGCTAGTGAGAAGATATAGTCTCAACTGACAATAGGGTCACCTCAGTAGTGAAATTCTACTGTTGTCTACTGAGAAGTAGAGAAGTGCTTAAGTGCACTGCACTGACTTGCGAACAGTGTGAAGATACTTGCAAACGTGGAACTCAATTAAAGGACAGCCCACTGAGAGAGTTTTATCATTCCTCATATGGGGTATTCTCTCATAATTGCGGGAACATCTCGCTAGGCTTACATTACTAACTTATGGTAGTGATACAGATAGGGGCCCATACTAATCATATGGGGTATAGTAAAAAGATGTAAGGTAGAGCAAATCCGCAACTAAATAGCTATTAAGCGTAATAGCTATGTGTTCAACGACTAGTGGAAACACTACAGCT
>Ga0123353_10000888_pt1 | contig 36529 bp, 25 predicted proteins | sample TergutLab28metaG_3_FD_92763 | JGI IMG/M metagenome (GOLD analysis project Ga0123353, IMG submission 92763) | Labiotermes labralis P3 segment gut microbial communities from Petit-Saut dam, French Guiana - Lab288 P3 | ecosystem: Host-associated > Arthropoda: Insects > Digestive system > Gut ... | reverse complement strand
TATAGACACATGGAATGATGTTGCTTTTTTTGGTAAAATTTGATAAATGGGCCAGTTTAACAAAAAAATAACCGAAATCCTTTACCTATGGCGTTGATAGGCTGTTGGTAGGGAATTTTAATGATTTTGCCCTGGGGTTTGCCCTGGGTCAATAAAAGAATTTGCTAATAAATTCTATCTTTGCGCCAATTTTTTAAATATCCTATTTTATCATTATGAAAAACCCGATTTTTATTTTCATTTTTGCCTTTTTGGCTTCTCCGATGCTTGCGCTTACCCCGCCCGATGAGGGGATGTGGCTGCCTATGTTCATTAAAGATTATAATTATGAACAGATGCAAAAACTTGGGCTGCAACTCACACCCGAACAACTTTACGACATCAACAACTCGTCGCTGAAAGACGCTATTGTGCAGCTTGGCGGCGGATTCTGCACCGGTGAAATAATATCAAGAGATGGGCTTATGCTCACCAACCACCATTGCGGCTATTCCTTTATTTTTAAACATTCTACCGAAGAAAACGACTACCTGAAAAATGGCTTTTGGGCTATGTCGAAAAAGGAAGAACTGCCCAACGAAGGTTTTTTTGTTTCCTTTCTTGTTCGTATGGAAGATGTTACACATCTCGTTTTAGACAGCCTTAAAGAAGGTATTTCTGATGCTACCCGTAAAAAAGCAATAGAAAAAACCATTACCCAACTGAAAAAAGATAATTCAGAAGATGGAAAATATAGTGTAGAAGTAAAACCTTTTTATGAAGAGAACGAGTATTATATGTTTGTGTATATCACTTATAAAGATGTGCGACTTGTGGGTGCTCCGCCCAGCGGCATCGGCAAGTTTGGCGGCGATACCGACAACTGGATGTGGCCCAGACATACGGGAGACTTTGCTCTTTTTAGAGTTTATACCGCCCCCGACGGCTCGCCCGCAACATACGCTGAGGAGAATATTCCATTAGTCCCAAAACATTACTTACCCATTAATATTCAAGGTATTGAAAAAGGAGATTATGCTATGATTTGGGGATACCCGGGAACCACAGAGCGTTTTATGACCTCCTACGAAGTGCTTAGCACCATGAATATTCTTAACCCGCCGCTTGTAGCCGCTTGCGAAATGATTTTGCCCGTTATGAACGATGCTATTAACGCAAGCGACAAAGTGCGACTGCTTTACGCCGACAATTTTGCCGGATACTCAAATTTGTGGAAAATGAAAAAAGGGGAAACCCTTAGTCTTGCTAAACTAAAGGTGGCAGACCAAAAAGCGGTACAAGAGCAAGCGCTGCAAAACTGGATGACACAAGATACGGCAAGAATGCAGAAATATGGAGAAACACTGTCGGAAATTGAGCAAGTTTGCGCCAATTTTGCGCCTTTGTCAGTAAAATCTTTGATGTACGCCAATTTCTCACTTATTTTTTCCAAAACACTAATGTTGCCGTACGGATTAAACGCAAAACTTGGAAAAGATGAAAAAAAGTTTTCGCCGGAAAAAATTGAAAAACTAACCGCAGCGTACAATAGGCACAGGCAAAATACCGACCATGAAACCGAAATGCAGGTTATTTTGGCTACTCTTAAACTATTGAATAGGCTACCGAAAGAGAGCCAACCCGATATTTTTGAGCATATTAACAAAAATTACAAGGGAGATATTGGGTTATTTGCAAGGGCAATAGCGGATAATTCAATTTTTAGTTCGGAAGCCAACTTTAATAAATATCTTCAAAAACCCTCCGCAAAGATTTACGACAACGACCCGCTAATCAAGTATTTTCAATCTGTTTTTACAACAATTACCACAAACCAAGCGGGCTATCTTAATTATCACACCAAACTTTCAAAAGTGCGCACCAATTATTTGGCAGCCATTAAAGAGATGTCAGCCGAAAAAGCGCTTTACCCTGACGCAAACTCTACCATGCGGGTAACATACGGACAAGTGCTTGATTACTACCCGCAAGAAGCGGTTTATTACGATTGGTTTACCACCACCGAAGGGCTTCTTGCCAAAGAGATTCCTGATGACCCCGAGTTTGATGTTCCAGCCAAATTAAAAGAACTTATTTTAGCTAAAGATTACGGAAGATACGGCAAAGATGGTGTTCTAAATGTGTGTTTTTTAACGAACAACGACATCACAGGCGGCAACTCCGGCAGTCCGGTTATTAACGCCAACGGCGAACTGATAGGCTGCGCTTTCGACGGCAATTGGGAGGCGTTGAGCAGCAACATTATCTACAACCCCGAACTGCAACGTTGTATTTCTGTGGACATCCGCTATGTGATGTTTGTAATTGACAAAGTAGGTGGCGCAAGCTACTTGTTTGAAGAGATGACGATTATTGAGTAGATAATTAAGTATCACATAGTAGAGGCACAACAACACTACCTCCACATCTCATCTCATCCCATCTCATTCACAAATCACCACCTCAACCTCTACTCCTTCTACAATCTCAAACTTCGTTTTAGTGAGTTCTGTTATTTCGGGAATAATTTGAAATGCTTTGCACAGGGTCTCCGATTTAATATAGTCTTCAAATTTACGGAATGCCGCATCGGTTTCAGGATGGCTTTGTAATATAATAGCAATGGTGTTTGTAACCTCCATGTCGCTCTCTTTGCGGTAGTTTTGAATACGGTTTACCAACTCGCGGGCATATCCCTCCTCTTTTAATCCTTGCGTAATGGTAATGTCTAACGCTACCGTCAGCGCACCATGGTTGGCAACCACCCATCCCGGAATATCTTCTGCAATTATCTCTACATCAGATAGAAGAATATCGGCTTGTTCGCCCTCAATCATGAGCGTAATTTGCCCTTCTTTCTCAATCTGTGCAATATCTTTTTGGGTAAATTCAGCCATTCGCGCGGCAATCGTTTTCATGATCTTGCCATATTTCGGACCTAATGTTTTGAAGTTGGGTTTGATTTTTTTAACCAAAACACCTTCACTATCTTCAACAAAATCAATCTCTTTTACATTTACTTCGTGTAAAATGAGCGGTTTTACTTTTTCAATTTGCGCCACAAAATTTGAAGTTTCCAATACCGGAATCATGATTTTTTGTAACGGCTGACGAACGCGAATATTCGATTTTTTACGCAACGAAAGTGTCATAGAACATATCTGCTGCGCCAACTCCATTCTTTCTTCCAACGGTTTGTCTATCAATGTTTCATCTACTTCTGGAAAATCGGAAAGATGAATAGATTCTACCTTTTCTTTATGCGTAACAGCGTTTAAATCCATGAACAGTTTGTCCATAAAAAACGGCGCAATGGGAGACGCCAACTTGGCAATCGTTACCATGCAAGCGTAAAGCGTTTGGTAAGCCGAAATCTTATCTTCGCTGTAATCTCCTTTCCAAAATCTTCTGCGGCAAAGACGTACATACCAGTTGCTCAAATATTCATCTACAAACTGCTGGATGTCGCGCCCCGCTTTGGTAGGCTCATAATCCGCATAGTTAGCATCGCAGTTTTTCACTAAAGTATTGAGTTCCGATAAAATCCAGCGGTCAATTTCGGGGCGGTTTACAATCTGGACCTCTGCTTCTTTATATGTAAAGTTATCAATATTAGCATATAAGGCAAAGAAATTGTAGGTGTTATAAAGCGTGCCGAAAAATTTGCGCTGCACCTCTTTAATCCCCTCTTCGTCAAACTTAAGGTTGTCCCAAGGCTGTGCATTAGTAAGCATATACCAGCGCGTAGCATCTGCCCCATATTTTTCAATGGTATCAAACGGGTCAACGGCGTTGCCCAACCTTTTCGACATTTTATTGCCCTCTTTGTCTAACACCAATCCGTTAGATACTACTGTTTTAAAAGAAACGCTATCGAAAATCATGGTAGCGATGGCGTGTAGTGTGAAGAACCAGCCGCGCGTTTGGTCAACCCCCTCCGCAATAAAATCGGCAGGGAATTTCTTCTCAAAAAGTTCCTTGTTTTCAAAAGGATAGTGCCATTGGCAGTAGGGCATTGCACCACTATCGAACCAAACGTCAATCAGGTCTAACTCGCGGGTCATTTTTTTGCCACTTGTAGAAACCAAAAATATTTCATCTACATAAGGACGGTGAATATCTATTTTGTCGTAATTTTCTTTGCTGAAATTGTTGAAAATAAAATCTTTGTATGGATTTTCCTTCATAATTCCAGCGGCAACCGCTTTTTCAATTTCATTATACAGTTGCTCGATTGAGCCGATACAAATCTGCTCTTTTTTATCTTCGGTAGTCCAAATTGGGAGCGGCACACCCCAGAATCGGGAGCGCGACAAATTCCAGTCCACAAGGTTTTCGAGCCAGTTACCGAAACGCCCTGATCCGGTAGCCGCAGGTTTCCAGAGGATAGTGTCGTTCAACTCCATCATCCGTTTCTTATAGTCTGTGGTTTTCACAAACCAAGAATCCAACGGATAGTACAACACCGGTTTATCGGTGCGCCAACAATGGGGATAGTTGTGCACGTACTTCTCAATCTTAAACGCTTTCCCTTCCAGTTTCAGCCATATTGACAATTCAACGTCCAAAGTATCCTCATGTTTATCCTCCTCTTTTTCGTAATCGGGTTTTACATATCTTCCTGCAACTGTTTTATATAAGTCAATATTCACATTTTCTGCAACAAAAGTTTTATCTAAATCTTCTATGCGATAAAATTTGCCGGTTTTATCCACCATCGGTTGGCGATTTCCCTGAGAATCGATGAGGACTAGCGGTGGTACACCTGCTTCTTGCGCCACACGCTTGTCGTCTGCGCCAAAAGTGGGAGCAATGTGCACAATGCCGGTACCATCTGCAGTAGTAACGTAATCGCCGGCAATCACGCGAAATGCGCAAACTCCGGGATTTATGTAAGGAATCAACTGATCATACTCCATACCTATCAACCTTTTACCGGTAGTTTCAGCCAAAATTCTATAAGGAATATTTTTGTCTCCCTGTTTATATTCCTCGAAAGGGAGTTCTGCATTTTTCTCAGGGAAATAGGTGTGTAACAATGCTTTTGCCAAAATCACCTGAATGGGTGCACCCGAGTAGGGGTTGTAGGTTTCAACCAACAGATACTCAATTTTTTCTCCCACTGCTAAGGCGGTATTTGAAGGAAGTGTCCAAGGGGTGGTTGTCCATGCCAAAATGTACAGATTTTCGGGAATAGGGCAATCGGCAGGAAAATCGAATGGACATGCTTTTAGGTTGGGCTGTTTATTTTTCACTTTAAACTGTGCTACTACGGTAGTGTCTTTCACATCTTTGTAGCATCCGGGAAGATTCAGCTCGTGCGAACTAAGTCCGGTTCCGGCAGCAGGCGAAAAAGGTTGAATGGTGTACCCTTTGTACAACAAACCTTTTTTGTACAATTCAGATAATAAATACCATACAGATTCAATATACTTATTGTCGAAAGTGATGTAGGGGTCGTCCAAATCCACCCAGTAGCCCATTTTCTTGGTAAGGTCATCCCATAAATCCTTATATTTCATCACCTCGCTGCGGCAGGCTTGGTTGTACTCTTCCACTGAGATCTTTACGCCAATATCCTCTTTTGTGATCCCCAAGGTTTTCTCTACACCCAACTCAATGGGAAGTCCGTGGGTATCCCAACCTCCTTTACGTCCCACATGTTTTCCTTTAAGCGTTTGATAGCGACAAAACAGGTCTTTGATGGCACGCGCCATTACGTGATGAATTCCGGGCATTCCATTTGCAGAGGGAGGTCCTTCATAAAAAACATATTCAGGAACTCCTTCACGAGAGGTCAAACTTTTTTCAAAAATTGCATTTTTCTCCCAATATTCCTTTACTTCTTTTCCAATCAGTGAGAGATTAAGTCCTTTGTATTCAGGATATTTGTTCATTATAAGTGTTGTTTTTTAATAAGCTGCAAAAATAAAGTTTTTCCGTGAAACTAAAAAAACGAAAAATATTCTATTTTCGCCTTCGTTGATTTTTTATGGCAGGCATCTACATCCACATCCCATTTTGTACAAAAAAATGTATCTATTGTAACTTCTACTCTATTGTAAGCATAAAAAAAATAGAGGAGTATGTGGAAACAGTGCTGAAAGAAATGCAGAAAGCGAGATTCTCAATTCTCAATTCTCAATTCTCAATTCTCAACCCTCAATTTAATACCATTTATTTCGGAGGAGGAACACCAACCTTGTTGCCTGTTAGTGCTTTAGAAAAAATTATGACAGCAATATATGATAATTTTGAGATTGCGGATAAGGTTGAGTGTACCATAGAGGGCAATCCCGAGCAATTATTGTTAGAATATCTGAAAAATTTAAAAACTATAGGCTTTAACAGAATAAGTGTTGGAATACAATCTTTTAATGCTGAAATTTTGCGTTTTTTGGGAAGAATCCATTCAGAAAAAGATGCCGTTTTTGCCGTTGAAAATGCACAAAAAGCTGGATTTGAAAATATTTCCGTAGATTTGATTTATGGAATCTATTTGCGTTCGCTGCAAGATTGGGCGAAAGAGCTGAAAATAGCTTTTCAATTGCCTGTCAAACATCTATCCGCCTATTCATTAACTATTGAGGAAAATACTTTGTTGCACAAAAAAATAGCACAACAAAAAATGCAAACTATTGATGAAGAACAAACCTTACAAGAAATGAACATGCTGCTTGATGAAACAGAAAAAAATAACTTTGAACAGTATGAAGTGTCAAATTTTGCATTAAAAGGCTATCATTCAAAACATAATTCCAATTATTGGAATGGAACACCTTATTTTGGGTTTGGTGCTTCCGCACATAGTTTCACCGGAAATTCGAGAAGTTGGAATGTTTCAAATGTGGAAAAATATATTCACGCTATAGGAGAAAACGAACCCTGCTTTGAAGAAGAATATCTGTCGCCTGTTGAGCAATATAATGAATATGTTCTGCTGCGATTAAGGACGAAAACCGGCATTGATTTAAAGCATCTTGAAGATTGTTTTGGAAAAGAAAAACACGACATCTTTCTCCATTCATTACAAAAACTTAACCCGCAATATTATAAAATTAAAGATCAACAAGTTTTGGTTACAAAAGAAGGAATGCCATTATTGGATTTTATTACAGCAAAATTGATATTCGATTAAGTTTTCTTTGTATCTTTGCCACTTTCAATGAAATTTAGAAATCTGTAACCATTTTATCTTTCTAACGTCTAATCACCAAAAAATTTTTACCTTATGAATCCAAAACGTTTAACACGTAGCGCCACCGACAAAAAAATTGCCGGTATTTGTGGCGGCTTGGGAGAATACTTTAATGTGGACTCCGTAATTTTCAGAATAGCGTTCGTCTTCTCTATATTTATGGGAGGAGCAGGGCTTGTTATTTATCTCATTATGTTATTGGTTATTCCTGAAAAACATAAGGGTTTTCAGTATCCATCAAATCAAAATGAAGAGATTATTATTGAAGAGGTTTCGGAAGAAACAAAAAAAGGAATTAAAGATGCCACCTTGATTGTGATTGGGTCGCTTTTAATATTATTCGGTATCTTTTTCTTTTTTGTAAGAATCTTTCCTTTTAGCTTACAAGAATTTGTATTTCCTGCGCTGTTGCTGGCAGCAGGTCTTTTATTAGTTATTTTCAGTAAAAAAAGTTAAATAAAAAAAACATGAAAAGTAAACAATTCTTTTGGGGTATATTATTCATCTCCGTTGGTATTCTTTGGATACTTAAATCGCTCGGCATTATTTCTTTCAGTTGGTGCGTTTTTGCTAAACTGTGGCCACTTATTTTTATTTGGATTGGGATTAAATTAATTCCCATTTCGGATAATTGGAAGATATTTCTCAACACTACCGTATTGTTAATCGGAATTGCTTTTCTGCTCATTCTTAGCAATTCTACATGTTGTGATATAAAATGGAAAAAAACTAATTACTGTTTCAAAGAGTTTACAATTTGCGATGAGAGCGATACACTTGCCTGTTATCCTAATGGCAATATTATTGAATATGAAGGTTATGAAAATGCTTATTTAAACTTAACCGCATCAGCAGGAAAATTAACGTTTGCCCCTGGTGAATACTTGATTGCCATTCGAGAAAAGGAGTTGCCTAATAGCAAAATAATAATGAACAGTACGGTTGATGAGGATAACAACATCAAAATTAAGGCAGAAATACAACCTTTTAAAAATAAAGTATCGCACAGGGATACATATAAATATAATATTCTGCTAAACAGCTCTCCGGTTTGGGATATGGCTTTGGAACTCAACGCTACCGCAGGCCAAATTGATTTAAGTGAATTTAAAATCGGCAAATTGGAAATAGAGTCGAATGCCTCTGCATTAGATTTAAAATTAGGAAGTTTATATCCTGATGTGAACCTGAAAATAGAATCGAATGCCTCTGCAGTGAAGGTTATGATTCCGCATAGTATGAAATGTTTGCTTAAAAAAGAGGGTAGCACTCTTTCCTCTTTCAGTGTGAAGGGACTTAAGAGACAGGGTAACAATCAATATGTTTCAACCGGCGAGGAAGAAACGGCGGGGATTATCAATATTACGATTGAGACAAATGTTTCTTCTGTAGAAATAAAGAGATATTCCGTTAGGAATGAGTAGTTCAAAAAAATAATCTAATGGAATAAGGGTATCTTATTATCTCATTGGCAGTTTATTTTTTCAAAAAAACGCTTCCTCCCTTGACAAAACCCTTTTCGTGTATTATATTTGCCGCGTTAAACTCAATACGCTAATAATACTATTACATCACTCATTATGAAAAGGTTTGTCGTCTTATCAGGTTGTATCCTGTCGCTTTTTTGCTCTTTTTCTCAAACTTATGACCACTTTTTTGATAAAGATTTCCCCACTTGGGTGGGAAACAGGGAACTCTTTATCGTAAATGCCAACCACGAACTGCAACTCAATGCTGCCGAAGCAGGAGATGCCTACTTGTCGTTGCCTACACCCCAATTTTACGATGTGTGGGAATGGATATTTTTGATTAAACTAACCTTTTCTCCCTCCAACAACAATTTTGCACGGGTGTATCTCACTGCCAACACTACCGACCTAACTTCCCTATTTTTAAAAGGTTATTATTTGCAATTTGGAGAAAATTTAGCACAAGACGCCATTGAACTCTTTTACCAAAACGGCACTTCTCATACCTCCATTTGCAGAGGAAAAAATGGCAGAATTGCTTCAAATTTTTCTTTGTATGTAAAAGTAAGATACACAGAACCAAATCATTGGGAGATTTTTGTAGATGAACTTCGATGCAGAATCTATGAAACAGATGCCTCAGGGGTGAGTGTAGAGCAGTTTGAGCACGCCGCTTTGGGCGTATATTGCAAATATACAGTGTCGAACAGTAAGAGGTTTTTCTTTGATGATTTTTACTACGGATCACCAATCGTGGATACGGTGAAACCAAAGATAATATCGGTACATCCTCAGCAAGACGGAGAGACATTACACGTTAAATTCTCGAAAAATGTAACTCCTGAAACGGCTTTATTATCTTCAAATTATGTTATCAACGAAACAATTCGACCGGAAGATTGTAGTTTTACAGGTAGCGATTTTTCGTGTGTTGAAATTCGTTGTAAGAATGCATTTAAAGACAGAGCGGTGTACACTATTTCAATAGAAAATATATATGATATGGCAGGAAATAAAATGGAGCAGTTTTTTGGCAATTTTAGTTTTGCTAAAATTCGCAGAAACGATATATTGATTTCTGAGATTATGGCAAGACCAAATCCGGTTGTAGAGTTGCCTAACTGCGAATATGTTGAACTGCACAATTTTGGCGTTCCCGAAACAGTAGTTTTGAAGAATTGGAGGTTAAGGATTAACAACTCCAATAAAAACTTACCCGAAATACTTATTCCCCCAAATGGATATATTTTTCTTGTGGCAAACTCTTGTAATGGATATCAAGATGATGACGATCTAAACATGTATCGAGTTTCCTCTTTGGGAATTGCGGATGCCGGGACCCAAATTGCTCTTTATAATGCTGAGGGTGAAGTGATACATGAAGTAACCTTTTCAAATACGTGGCATAGAAACAAGCACAAAGCAGACGGAGGCTGGTCGTTAGAGATGATTGACCCCAGAAATCCCTGTACGGGAGAAGATAATTGGGATTCTTCAGTATTAGATGCTGGTGGCACACCCGGAAAGCAAAACTCTATTTTCGGCTCCAATCAAGATTTTATCCCGCCTGAAATAGAGAAAATTACTGTTGCCGATTCGATGCACCTTCGCGTATTTTTTTCGGAAGCTGTTTTTTTTCGTCCACTAGTAGCATTGCAATTATTTGAAATTGACAAAAATATAGGAATTGCTTCGGTAAGTGAAGTGCCTCCGAACAACCGTATTTTACAAATTGCCTTGTTGAATCCTATCCAACGCAACGTACTTTACACACTCACCATGAAAGATACAATATGGGACTGTGCGCAAAACGCGACAGCGAGTAATAAGTCGTACCGTTTTGCCCTTCCGAGTGCTCCGCAGCCATTTGACGTAGTGATTAATGAAGTGCTTTTCAACGCCAAAAATAATTCACGGGCAGAATTTGTAGAATTGTACAATAGATCGCAAAAAGTTATTGACTTGGCTTCTTTGCGAATTGGTTCCGGAGGCACCGACCTTCCCGATAAATCAGCAACTGCGGTAAGTAGTGGCTTTTTGCTTTTTCCGGATGAATATGTTGCATTGTGTAAAAACAAAGCAGTTACCGAAGAACAATACTACCCTCTTTATCCTGAACGTTTGATTCAGTGCGACTCTCTGCCTTCATATACCAATAGTTCGGGGGTAGTTTTTTTAAGCGACAGGAGCTTTAATACAATTGACAGATTTCAGTACAATGAAAAGATGCACTACCCGCTACTTTCCTCTGTTTCAGGTGTTTCTTTAGAGCGAGTGAGTTTTGATAGAGAAACACAAAACCCAAACAATTGGAAATCTGCTGCTGAAAGTTATGGCTTTGCTACTCCCGGCTACAAAAATTCACAATTTTCCAATAGCAGTACTTACAAAGAAGTTATGAAAATTATCCCAGAAGTTTTTTCGCCCAACCAATCCGGTTATTCTGATTATACAGAGATCCATTGCAATTTTGAAGAAAGCGAGAACAGAGTAAGTATCTCTATTTTCGACCGATATGGCAACCTAATGAAAACTATTGTCAATAACCAAATCTGCGCACAGAACGAAATATTCCTATGGGATGGCGTTTCAGATAAAAACTACCGTGTTCCGCCTGATTTGTATATTATTAAAATGGAATATTGGAATTTGAATACTAAGCGAAAAACGATCCGCAAAACCGTGGGGGTAGTATATCCATAATTACCCTATCACAACTAGAACATCTCCTTCCATTACGGAGTCATTGTGTTTTACGTGAATCTCTTTTATTACACCCTCTCTATCGGCGTCAATATTATTTTCCATTTTCATGGCTTCCAGCATGATTACATGTTGCCCCTGCTTCACTTTGTCTCCAACATTAACAAAAATATCAAGAATAATACCAGGAAGCGGCGATTTTATTACGCTTCCTCCCGAAGGCGCTACAGCAGCTTGAGGCACTTTTGGTATGGGGGGCGCTGCTTGTACAGCGGATTGCACGGCTTGCGGCTTGGGGGAAGAAGCAACCTTAACCACAGTTTTATGCGCAGAAGCAGGCTTGCTAACTTCCATTTCCAATTCTACTTGATAGGGAGTTCCGTCCACTTCTACAGTTGCCAACTGGTCTTTAATATCAACAATATCAACTGAATATTTGTTGCCATTTATGGTAAATTTGTAGCTTTTCATTACAGTAAAATTCGTTTTAATTAATTTAAAAAATCAGGGTGCAAATTAACAAGTTTTTTTTAACTTTTATTATGTAATTTGGTATGCTAAAAATTTTATTTTCGCGACGCAAAAAATAACAGTTTTAAAAAATAGTTTTTATGGCTACCACCGCTGATTTTAGAAATGGTCTCTGCATTGAACACAATGGAGATTTATACGTAATCGTTGAATTTCAACATGTGAAACCCGGAAAAGGACCTGCTTTTGTTAGAACTAAAATTAAGAATCTAAAAACAGGAAGAACCTTGGAAAATACCTTCACCGCTGGCGTGAAAATTGATATTGCCCGCGTAGAGCGTCGTCCCTATCAGTTTTTATACAAAGAAGGTAATGATATTTATAACTTTATGCACATAGATACCTTTGAACAATTGGCAGTTTTGGAATCCTTGATCTCTAATCCGGGATTACTGAAAGAGGGACAAAGCGTTGAAGTTATGTATCATACCGATTCGGAGACTCCACTTACTTGCGAAATGCCTCCCTTTGTAGATTTGGAGGTTACCTACACCGAGCCCGGCGTAAAAGGCGATACCGCAACTAATGCCGCTAAAAAAGCTATTGTAGAAACAGGTGCAGAAGTTTTTGTACCTCTTTTTATCGAAACAGGTGAAAAAATTCGTGTGGATACACGAACCAATAAATACGCCGAAAGAGTTAAATAATACCGTAAGCCACTTATCAGGTGGCTTTTTTAATTATTCACTTTATTATGAAATTTTCAAAAAAAATACCTGTAAACAAAATAGTTGAAATTATAAAATCTGATGTTACAGTAAAAGGAAATCTCAACAACCTCATTTCAGGTATTAATGAAATCCACCAGATTGAAGCAGGTGATATTTCCTTCGTTGACAATCCGAAATACTATGAAAAAGCATTAAACAGCAATGCAATAGCAGTAATTATCAATAAAGATATTGAAGTCCCTGAAGGGAAAACACTTTTTATCTCCAATGATCCCTTGCAATGTTATTTGGATATTGTTCATCATTTTGTTAAATTTACCCCTCAAAACAACGCTATCCATTTTGATTCAAAAATTGGAGAAGGTACAGTAATTCAGCCTAACGTATTTATTGGAGAAAATGTTAGCATTGGTAAAAACTGTATTATTCATGCCAATGTAAGCATCTATGGACATACTGAAATAGGTGATAATGTGGTTATCCATTCCAATTCAACAATTGGTGGTGATGCTTGCTATTTCCAAAAACGTGGAACGGGGTGGTTGAAAATAACTTCCTGCGGCTCAGTGAAAATTGAAGATGATGTGGAAATTGGGTGCAACTGCTGTATTGACAGAGGAGTATCGGGTGTAACTTTCATCGGAAAAGGTACGAAATTTGATAATCAAATTCAAGTTGGTCATGATGCTCATATTGGGGCGCATTGTTTTTTGGGTGCGCAAAGTGGTATATCAGGATGTACTTTTATTGATGATTTTTGTTCAATATGGTCGAAATCGGGTGTGAATAAAGGGCTTTATGTGGCAAAAAATACCACGCTATTAGCCGTGTCGGCCTTAGACAAGTCTATTTTTGAAGAAGGAACTGTTTTATTTGGTGCGCCCGCTGAAGATGCTCGAAAAAAATGGAAAGAGATGGCGTATATCAGAAATTTACCGGAATTATTTTTAGAGATAGAAAAAACCAGGAAGAGAGATGCCAACCCAAGTTAAAGGAATAATTTCTCAGATAATTGGTGCTGTAGTTGATGTTCGATTTGATGAAAATCTTGCAATACCAAGTATTTATGATGCGTTAGAGATTGCCAAAGATAACGGTGAAAAGATTATTCTGGAATGCGAACAGGATATCGGCGAAAATACAATGCGTTGCATTGCGATGGAGTCTACTGACGGGTTGCGTCGTGGGATGGAGGTAGTTGCATTAGGGCGTATGATCTCTATGCCTACGGGAAATATTAATGGGCGCTTACTTAATGTTATTGGAGATGCTATTGACGGTATCGGAAAAATAGAGTGTCTTATGCGTAAAGAGATTCACCACGCACCACCCACTTTTGAAAATCTATCCACCTCCAAGGATGTGTTATATACCGGAATTAAAGTAATCGACCTTATCGAGCCTTATGTAAAAGGAGGGAAAATAGGACTATTTGGCGGAGCCGGAGTTGGAAAAACAGTGTTGATTATGGAGATGATCAACAATATCGCAAAGAAATATTCGGGTATGTCGGTTTTTGCCGGCGTAGGAGAGCGTACCCGCGAAGGAAACGACTTGTTGAGAGAGATGATAGAATCGGACGTGATTCGTTACGGCGAAAAATTTAAGGAAAGTATGGAAAAAGGCGGTTGGGATTTGGCAAGTGTAGATAAGGAAGAGCTAGAGAAGTCGCAATGCACTATGGTCTTCGGCCAGATGAACGAGCCTCCTGGCGCACGTGCCAGGGTAGCATTATCAGGACTTACTGTTGCCGAATATTACCGCGATGGTGATGAAAACTCAGGTGGACGAAATATTTTGTTTTTTGTTGACAATATCTTCCGCTTTACCCAAGCCGGATCTGAGGTCTCCGCATTATTGGGTCGTATGCCTTCCGCTGTAGGGTACCAACCTACTCTAGCCACAGAAATGGGAGTGTTGCAAGAACGGATCACCTCTACAAAAAGAGGTTCTATTACCTCTGTACAAGCTATTTATGTTCCTGCGGACGACCTGACTGACCCCGCGCCCGCCACCACATTTTCTCACTTGGATGCTACTACAGTATTAAACCGTAAAATATCGGAATTGGGAATATATCCCGCCGTTGACCCGTTAGACTCCACATCCAGAATCCTAACCCCAGATGTTGTAGGACAACTGCATTACAATACTGCCCAACGGGTTAAAGAAACGCTACAACGTTACAAAGAATTACAAGATATTATCGCTATTTTGGGTATGGAAGAATTGTCGGAAGAAGACAAGAAAACAGTGCACCGTGCACGCAAAGTACAGCGCTTTCTATCACAACCCTTCCATGTGGCAGAGCAGTTTACCGGAATGAAAGGAGTGTTCGTGCCTATTGAAGATACTATCAAAGGGTTTAACATGATTTTAGATGGAGAATTGGATTATCTGCCCGAATCGGCATTCAGTTTCGTTGGCAATATAGATGAAGCTATTGAGAAAGGGGAAAAAGAACTGGGAATCGCTAATGCGTGAATTATGACCGTAGATATTACCTCGCCCAGTAAAACGCTTTTTTCCGGTAATGCCTCATTACTAAAACTTCCAGGTGTTGATGGGTTGTTTGAAATTCTGGAAAACCATGCTTCTATAGTTGCAGCATTAACAAAAGGAAAAGTAAAAATTATCTCAGAAGAAGAAATTATTTTTCTTGAAATTAATGGAGGGGTGGTAGAAGTACTGAAAAATAACGTTCATGTACTAACAGAATAACCATCAGTTTGAGTTACTTTAAAACCCGCATTTCTTCATGAGGGCGTCAATTTTTGGCTCTCTGCCGCGGAAGGCTACAAAGAGTTCCATCGGTTTTCTGGAACCGCCTTTAGAAAGTATGTTTTCTACAAAGGAATCAGCAACCTCTTTATTGTAAACTCCTTTTTCTTTGAATAGCGCAAATGCGTCGGCTTCTAATACTTCCGCCCATTTGTAACTATAGTAACCCACAGCATAACCGCCTGAAAATATGTGGTTGAACGACGTGCTAAAGCATGTACCGGGCGCATCGGGAAGTAAATCCAACTTTTTAGTGGTGCTCTTTTCCAAAGCAGCAATATCATCTACCTTTTTCGGGTCCATGGTATGCCACATCATATCGGTAAAGCCGAAAGAGAGCTGGCGGCAAAAGGCATAGCCAGCCAAAAAGTTTTCCGCTTCTTTTAGTTTCTGCACCAATTCCTGAGGTATCAACTCTCCGGTTTGGTAATGATAGGCAAACGTTTTCAAAAAGTCGGGTTCGGTTGCCCAATTTTCCATGATTTGAGAAGGCAACTCAACAAAATCGCGGGGAACGCTTGTGCCCGACAAAGATTCGTAGTGCACATCGGAAAGTAAACCGTGCAGGGCGTGTCCAAATTCATGTAAAAAAGTAACTACCTCTCCGAAAGTTAACAACGAAGGATTTGTTTCGGTGGAGGGGGTAAAGTTCATGTTTAGCGTAACTATCGGACGTGTATCAAGCTCGCCGTCTTTACGTTGTTCGCGGTAGGAGTTCATCCATGCGCCGGCGCGTTTCGATTCGCGAGGATGAAAATCCATATACAAAATACCCATAAATTTATCGCCTATAAACACTTCATACGCAGTAACATCAGGATGGTAAACCTGTATCTTCTCATTCGTTTTATAAGTCAAATCAAAAAGGTCTTCGGTTAGTTGAAACACACCTTCAATCACTTTTTCCAACTTGAAATAAGGTTTTAATAATTCATCATTCAAACTGTACTTATTATCTTTTAGTTTTTCGGAGTAATAAGAAAAATCCCAACGTTGAATGGACTCGTTGAATCCTAATGTTTTAGCAAACTCCTGCACCTCTTGCACCTCTTTTTTTCCCGCTTCAACGGCAACTTTTGCCAAGTCGTTCAAAAAATTATTCACATTGTCGGGATGTTCTGCCATTCTGTTTTCCAAAGCATAATAAGCAAAATTGTCATAACCCAAGAGTGTAGCAATATCATATCTGGTTTGCAAAATCTCCTTAATCAGCTCCGAGTTGTCGTATTCTCCTTTAAAGGCTCTTGAATTGTAAGCCATAAAAATCTCTTTTCTCAAATCTCTGTCGTCCGCGTAGGTCATAATTGCCACATAGCTCGGCTGGCTCAAGTCGAAGAGATACCCTTCCAAATTTTTATTTTTTGCCCGTTTTTTAGCAATTTCCAATGTGGTTTCCGACAATCCCCTTAATCTTGCCTTATCTTCAAAATGTTTTGAGAAACTGTTAGTAAAATTCAATACATTTTCGCCAAATTGGAGTGAAAGTTTAGACAATTTCATGGAGAGTTCGCGATACTTTTCTTTTTGCTCTTCATCTAATTTGGCGCCGCTACGAATAAAGTTCTGGTAAACTTTTTCCAACAACATCATATCTTCTTCATTAGTCAGTTCGTTTTTTTTGGCATAAACTTGTTCAATTTTTCTAAACAACTCACTGTTAAGGGTAATCTTATTAGAGTATTCGGTCATCATTGGGCTGACCTCTTTTGCCAATGCCTGTATTTCGGGCGAAGTGTGTGATGAGAGCAGGTTGTAAAACACGCCGGATACACGCGAGAGGAGCCGCCCTGTGTATTCTAATGGGATAATAACAGTTTCAAATACGTGTTCTCCCTCTGCGGCTGCAATGGCTTCAATCTCTTTTTCAGCCATATTAATGGCAAATTTAAAAGCCGGCATAAAATGTTCTGTCTTAATATCGTCGAACGGCGGCGTTTGGTGCGGGGTTGCCCAATTTTTAACAAGTGGGTTCTCTTTAATGCTGTCGGGAAGGCTCATCATACTTGAAAGGGTTAATCTTGGCTGCGCAAGAACGAAGCCTGCAATAATACATAAGGAAAGGGTAAGAAGGATTTTTTTCATATTTACGATTTTAGATTTACGATTTTCAGTTTATTATTTATCATTAATCATTAACCACTAACCATTACCACCGCTTGTGCTGCAATTGCTTCTCCTCTGCCAATGGCGTCTAATTGTTCGTTGGTTTTTGCTTTTATGGATACGGTTTTTATATTAATATTCAATATGTCAGATAGTTTGCTTCTCATTGAGGGGATGTGGGGTGCTAATTTCGGTTTTTCAGCGATGATATTGAGATCAATATTTTCAATGACAAAGCCGTTTTCTTTAAGTAATTGATTGCATTGTTGGAGTAAAACAATGCTGTCGGCGTTTTTGTATGTGGGGTCTGTATCGGGGAAGTGTGTTCCAATATCTCCCAGCGCGGCAGCGCCAAACAAGGCGTCTATTAAGGCATGAATGGCAACATCTCCATCGGAATGTGCCACCCATTTTTTCTCAAACGGAACTGATATTCCGCATAACTTAAAATCTGATCTATTGCTATAAAGCAATTTATGAATATCATATCCTATTCCAACACGCATATTTTCAATTACTATTAGTTCAATTTTCCCTGGTTTTTGATGGCTTCTCTGTTGAAAGAATCGAACATAAAAGTAAGAGAGAAGCACAAAGAATTTTCAAGCGGATGATAATGTGTAAAGGGAAAAAGATAAGATACGTCAATAGCAAATACGTTATATTTTACACCAACCCCTACGGTAGCATATTTTCTGTTTCCCTTGTATTTGTTTTCGAGGAAAGTTCCTGCTCTTACAAATAGGATATTTCTGTAAGTATATTCAATACCAAAAGCCCAGTTTACTTCTCTAAACTCTTCATTGAAGCATCCTTTAGGGTTTATGCCATAGCCACCTGCGGCATCGTAAAAAGAGCGTGCAATACCCACAATTGGATTTATCTCACTCAGGTCTCTCCCATTTCCGTAGATTTCACGATCTGCTCCGACCGTGTCTTCTCGAATGTAAATAGTAGGAGTTGGAACTAGAAGTTTAGCAATTTCAATATTGAGAGCTACTTTGTTGTAGTCGTCAATATTAATAGCATAAGAGAATCCCAATCTTAGATTACATGGCAGAAAGTCTCGGCGAACATCGCTGTTTGTATATGAGATTTTGTTGCCAATATTAGAGATATTGGCGCCAAACATTAATTCTGAGCTTTTTATTTCACTGTTATAGTGCATAAACTCTTTATTCACAAATAAAGATATATCAACTGCGCCGGCTAATCCGGCTTTCATATCTACTCCGCTACCTATATCCTGAAATCCGGCTGTTAAATTAGAGTAAATAAATCTTGGAGTTATTGCCATGGAGACAATCTTGGAGAGTTTTCGTGAGTAAGTAAAATCAAGTGCAAACTCATTGGGGTTTGCACTGTTTAGTTTATATCCGTTTATATCGAAAAAGTCGATATTTCCTAAAGAAAAATATCTTAAAGAAGCAGCTATTGCGTCGTTTTCAGTAATATTCCAGAAAGCAGCCAGATATGCCAAGTGTACGTCGCTTACTAATTTTCTGAGCCATGGGCTGTATGAAATACCCACTCCAAAAAGTTGTTCATTAAATACATATTTTGCTGGATTGTGGTGTTGCGAATAAGTATCTGCAGAAGTAGCCACTCCCAGATCTCCCATTCCGCCGGCGCGCGAGTCGGGAGATATTAGTAAAAATGGAGCAGCGGTAGTTATGGTATTTAAATAGGGTTCTGTGGGGTTATCAAAAGGAAAGTTTGACTGAGCAAACAGAGATGCTCCGGTAAAGATGAGGAAGTAAAATAGAATTAGATACTTTTTTATGGTATTACTCATGATTTTATAAAAAGGTTAGTGTTAATAATTTTCAAAAAACGTAGCTGCGACTTTATTATTTTACAAGACAGCAATTTTTTCGATTTTCTCTACGGTTTCGCCTTGAGAGTTGCGCACCATTAATCTATATAGATAGATGCCTTTTCCTATTCTATCTCCATATTGGTCGCGTCCATCCCAATCAATAGGGTGGCTTCTATTGCCTTCTAAAAACTGTGTGGAATGGAGTGTGTTTACTAATTTTCCGGATACTGTGAAAATATGGATTAATATATCGAATGTCTCTGCCGGTTGGTTGTGCTCAAAGAAGAAAGAAGTTTTTGTAGTAAATGGGTTCGGATAATTAAGAACATGGTCAAGTATTAATTTTTTGTCTGTTTTAACTATAAAATCAATAGATGCTTCAGAGGAGTTATTAAAGATGTCCCATGCACGCACTTTAAGGGTGTGCTGTCCGGGAGACAAATTTTGCAGCGGATAGCGTACCGTCCCTGAGTTATAGCTGTCTTGGTCTGCAAGATAATAGTCATTTAGAATCATCTGTTTTTCAATATTATTATCAAGAATTGCAACCAAGTCGTGCCCAATTCCATTACCGGTTGTATTAATCCCATATTCATCTTTTAGTTTCAGGATTAGCACAGGGTCTGGGTTAGTAATGCCACCCGGAACGAATTTTTCGTCATTGAGGAATATAGTAATCTCAGGACCGGTGTCGTCTTTTGGCAGCTTATCGCTCATACCGCCGATAATAAAGTCATCGAAATAATCGCCTGCATCATCATTATTAGAGGTTGCATAATAGCTAATTTTCCCTTTTCCATATTCAAAATTAATATCTTTAGGGATATAGAATGAAAATTCAAAACGTCCGTTAGTTACGGTTGCATTCCCTTTAAATACAATATTTTTTTGCGCAAGAAACTCCCAAACTTCTCCTTTTTGCCCTAATGTTTTTTGTTTCATAGCTTTATCAAATACAGAAGGATAGATGTTTCCATTGAAATTTGTGAGAGTATTTCCGGCATCATCGGTTATTCTTCCCTTCACGATAACCTTTGATAATGCTTTGATTGTATCTGCTTTTAGCAGGTTTTCACCAAGAATTTCATCAGTTTTTACATTATGATTAGGGATATTAATCGTCATGGCGGGGTCTCCAATCAGATATATTGCATTAATAGCGCCGCCGGTACCTCCGGAATTATTAATAGCAAAGCGATTAATTTCTCCCATCGTTTTATATCTGTTATTGACCTTGCCTCCTATTTCGCGAAAAAGCTGTCCGGCAAATCCTTCGGGTATGGATATAGCTCTTGAGGTTGTGAGGAGAGAACTTGCGCCACCATTTTCGTTTAAGAAGACAAATTCGGCGGGCGATGGGGACGGTTTATCATACCAGCCAAAGGAGCAAGTTAGCGTAATCATAAGTGGCTGGTTATACTTGTTTTTCCAGTTGTTAATATCCACAATCTCCAAAATTCTTTCATGCGACCACCCATTGCCTCCACCGTGTCCAAAATAGCTAATCACTAATGTCCCCTTTTCCATTCTCATGTTTATTGCTTTATTTACATCAGGATAGCGTTGACCGCCTGCATTTGAAACCAAAGGATAAGCATCACTGTATATCTTATCCAAATTAAAAGCAGGGTAATTAGATGATATGATATTGGAAAAGCCCTCTCCATATTTCTTCGCATAATCATAAAAAGGATTATAATCAGAGTTGGAAGACCCATCGTAATCATCTGTAACAAAAGTCATCGTATTGCGCCAGTCTCCAAAATTAGAAATTTGAGATGCGTTTTGTAGCGTAATTTTATGCCTTACAGATGCATTTATGGTTTTATCAACAGCTATTCGGGCTTGCGCTAATGTGGACACAGGAAAACGCCCAACGCCTACATTAACCATGTTGTTTGACATATCTCCTTCGTTAACGTTCAAAATTCCAAAGAAATCATCGCAGGAAGATCCTGTATTTAATGACGTATCAAATCTGGAAGCACTCTGAAAATTTGGAACAAACATTTTTGTTCCCGCAATAACCCCTCGATAATCATAAGATGGTCGCCCAAAAAGAAGCAGGTATTTTATGGTTCGGGCATCGTTTTCGTATAAATATCTCATAAAGTTTCGAATTGCTACGGGGTCTTGTGCACCTGATGAAAATTCATTATAAACCTGTTCAGGAGTAACAACTTTAGCAGTAAGATTGTTTGTTTCCTTTCTGAACTGCGCCAGCCGGTTGGCTTCCTGCAAGAAATCAGGATGAGAAACAATAACCATATCCACTCCTTTAAAGCCATGTAAATTTTGGTTAGCTACCCTGCCAACCGCAATTACAGGCTGGTATTCAGGATTTGTAAATGCTATAAAACGGCGCTCTTTATCGGTTGGCGTATGAAATGAGAACTGCGATCCAGACAAATTTCCCTCTAAAGCATAAACGGAGTTATGATCTGAGACATCCCAAACTATGGTTTGTGTGGAAGCGCCGGTAAGGTTTACCAAAGTGATATTAGAGTTTCCAATATTTTCAATAATGGCAAAGGGCATAGCACTGTTTGTAATTTGCATTTTACATTTTGCTTGAACTTCAATATAGTCTAATCGTGCAGCTGCAGAAGTTTGCGGAGAGTTAAAGGTTAATGTTAATGGTAAATTTCCAGAAGTAAAAGGCAAGTTGTTTTGCTCGTAAATTGTAATTTTAGCAGAAGCTGTTCCCGCTCCGGGCAATGAAAATAACCTGCTGTTATTTCCCCACGATAATTCCATACTTGAGAGAGCAGTGGTTAGTGATGCCACTCTGATTTTGATTCTCCCACTATTATTGTCGTACAATTCAGGAAACGTGAAATTATAGGTTTTAGATGATGAAGAAAAGATAGACTCATCATACCACTCCCTTCCCGATTCTTCAAAATTATACAGATCTTTTTCGTAAAAATCGTAGTGCATAAAGTATGTGGCATTCTGATTTGCCGTATTGTTCATAAAATTCTTTTTTTCAATGCGTTTATTTTCTCCAATACCGGCGTCAACATTAATAAAATAATATGTCTGCTCAGAATAAATATTAAACTTATGAGTAAATCCGGCATTTGAATTATACTCCCAGATATGTGGCCCCTGTGCATAAAAAACGAAATAGCTGTTTACATCAAAAACGCCGTTATTGTCTTTCATCATTATCGGGCACTCTAAGAGGTCGTCAATCTGTACAAGTGGATTTACGTCCGGTATCATTCCGCCGCCATTGCCGAATAAAGCAATGTTTGATGAGCGCAAGCCTGACATCGGAACTCCCAAGTTTTCAAGATCATGGTACGTAACCTTATGTAGCCCTGTATTGGTTACCGCAATTTTATACCATGTTCCTGTGGCTAGTACAGAGTTCTTTAATCCTGCCATTTTAGAAACAGATACAGGATCTTCTCCCTCAAAACGGATATCACAGGAAACTAACCGTTGATATTGTCCGTTTGTGTTTTTAATTATGGGAAGAATGTTCAACATTGCATAGTGTTTGTTCTCATCGGTCGCAGTCTTAATATTTACCATGGGATCTGTAAAGTCATATTCAGTGGGAATCAGTGCCGCCTCTTCTGTTGTAAGCGATTCGTATTTAGCGTTATACAGAGTGTATTTATAAGAGGTATAGAGACGGCTCACTTCAATTTTATCCCATAGAACAGGCAATGTAGTGTATTCATGAGAGAATCTCGCCTTATCGAAAATAAGTTGCTGTATTTGTCTGCCATCATATTCATATTTGAGCATCTCAAATTTAGGGATAGTATAAGACTTTGTTATAGTCTGCGCTAACAGATTGTTTTGCAAAAAGAATATTGCTAAAAAAAGCAAAAAATAATAACAAAAATAGGGTCTTTGTTTGTTCATTTGTACTATATAATGTAGTGTTTCGTTAACTAAAAATAATTTTATTGCTTATAACGTTCATTTATCTAAAAAAAATATATTCTTGATGATTTTATATAAACGGGGTTTGATTTTTTTCTTTACGCTAATTTTTCTTTTTACTCTAAAGTTAATGGGGCAAGATCCACATTTTTCGCAGTTTTATGCCAATCCGATCTATTTGAATCCAGCGTTTGCGGGCACTAATAATTGTGCTCGTTTTTCTCTTAATTTTCGAGATCAGTGGCCCGCAATAAAAAATGATTACAAAACTTTTTCAGGGAGTTACGACCAGCATATCCATGCGATACGTAGCGGGATAGGGGTACTGGTTTTGGGCGATATTGCCGGAGGCGGATTGTTGTACACTTACGCTGCGAGTGCAATATACAACTTCAGAGCACGAATAACCCATAAGTTTAACTTACAGTTTGCTTTGCAGGGAGGCTACCTCACTTCTTCCATTAATTGGGAAAAGTGGCAGTATGCCTCAGAAATTATTGATGGAGTTGCTCCAAGCTATCAGCCTAATGATTTTACTGATGCGAGAAAATCACAGTTTGATGCTGCTTTCGGGTTTGTGGGATATACAAAATATCTTTATTTCGGAATGGCAATGCATCACCTCTTCCCTCTTCAGTTAAGTTTTTTAAGAAACTCCGGCGATAAATTTAAAACCAAATGGGAACCCAGATGGAGCGCTCATGTTGGAGGAAAGGTTACTATCTCTCAAAAAAGTAAAACCGAAGTAAATAACGGAGATATTTTTTTCTGCCCAAATCTAATTTTTATCTCGCAAGGCAAATTTCAATATTTGCATGAAGGATTTTATTTTAATTTCTATCCCGTTACTATTGGTGCATGGTTAAGGCATAATTTTAAAAATTTAGATGCTTTTATCATCTCTTGTGGTGTTGAATATAAATTATTACGAATCGGATACTCTTACGACTTTACACTCACCAAGCTAGAGGGGACAGGCGGCGCGCACGAGGTCTCACTGCAGTTTACCATTCCCTGCGATAATGACTATGGACAAGGTAGAGGGAGAAAATCAACCAAAAAAAAGAGTTCAAATTATGCTCCTATTGACTGTCCAAAATTCTAATTTTCCTAAAACCAAACTATGCGTCAAAGTAATTAAATATTCTATATTCAAAAGATTTATATAAAATAAAAACAGAAAACGTTCGTTACAAAAGATAAATTTTTAAAAAATGAGAAACACATCAAGAACATTGGGGCTGATAATTATTGCGTTATGTTTATTTGCAGCATGTAAAAACAACCAAGAATCTTCCACAACCGGATGGAAATATAATAATCCTAAGGAAGGCGCTTTCGATGTTGTACCCTATTTAGAGCAAGCTACAGGGCCTGGATTAGTACTTATTCCAGGTGGTACTTTCACTATGGGAAATATGGATCAGGATGTAATGTTTGATTACAACAATATTTCTCATAAAGTTACTATTGCTCCTTTTTATATGGACGAGTGTGAAATCAGTAATATTGATTATCTCGAATATTTGAACTGGTTAAAAATAGTATTTGTTGATGGCGACCGGCCTTTTAAGGGAGTATATGAACGTGCGCTTCCGGATGAAAATTGCTGGCGTACCCCACTTGCACACATGGAAGATATGGTAGAAAACTACTTCCGTTCGCCTGCATATCGCCACTATCCGGTTGTAGGCGTTAGCTGGATACAGGCTACGCAATATGCCGAGTGGCGCACCGACCGCGTGAATGAAAAAATATTGGCAGAGCTCAAATATGTAGATTGGAACCCAAAACCATCTCCCGAAGGACATTTTACCACTGACGCTTATCTTAACTATGATTCTTATGAAGCACAAAGTGATAGAAGAAAACAATATATCTCCAATCCCAACGAATACAGGAATGTAACGATGGAAGATGGAATATTGTTACCCAAATACCGGCTGCCTACCGAAGCCGAATGGGAATACGCCGCATTAGGATTAGTAGGGAATTCATTAGGCGAAAGAATTATTGAAAGGAATAAATACCCGTGGAATGGCAGATCCTTACGTTCTGACGATAAAAGATATTACGGTGAGTTTCAGATGAACTTCAAAAGAGGGCGGGGAGATTTTTCGGGTGTTGCCACTGCTCCCAATGATGGCTATCAGTTTACTGCGCCCGTAAGATCCTTTTTCCCTAACGACTTTGGTTTGTATAACATGGCTGGAAATGTTGCGGAATGGGTATTGGATGTGTACCGGCAGGGAGGATCTGCAGAACTTGCTGAATATAACCCTTATAGAGGAAATATATATCTCTCTAAGGAACGTAATCCCGACGGAACACTCAAAGAAAGAGACAGCATAGGGCGTATCCCCATGTTTCGTGAACCCGATACAAAGAACGAAAGAAGAAGCAATTACAGATCTAACTACAATGTGAACTATAACGATGGAGATTTGGGATCGCTTATGACGATTGATAACCCTACAGCTGACCCCTCAGAAACCACCGAACTAATGTATCGCAGAATAAACAAAGAATACTCTTATTCGCTTATTGGAGACAATGTTAGAGTTGTGAAAGGGGGATCGTGGAAAGACATCCCTTATTGGGCGCAACCCGGAAATAGAAGGTTCTTAGCCGAAGACGAATCAACTGATTGGATTGGATTTAGATGCGCCATGTCGAGACTCGGAGCTATCTCAAGATAGTAAACCTGTTTAATCCGCCCGAAAAAAGTGTCATCAGGATTTTATAAAATTGAGGAATTATACAAACTTTTTGTGCAATTCCCTTTTATTTGTACCGATTCCAGAAAAATAGTTCCAAATTGTTTATTCTTTTGTTTAAAAGGCGATAATTTCGACGGCAACCTCTTTGTAAATGAGGCTCTTGAAGAAGGAGCAAGGTATGTCATCACAGAAAATACAAATCTGCCGAAAATAGATGAGATTATTGTAGTTGGAGATGCCTTAGAAACCCTGCAACAATTAGCACACTATCATCGAAAACAATTAAAAATCCCTATTATCGGAATTACGGGAAGCAATGGAAAAACCACAACAAAAGAATTGATTGCACGTGTTTTGTCTAAAAAATACAAAACAGCTTACACACAAGGGAATTTGAATAACCATATCGGGGTTCCGCTTACTTTGCTCTGCATAAAGACCGATGATGAGATTGCTGCTATTGAGATGGGGGCAAATCATCCGGGAGAAATTGCAGAGCTTTGCCAAATTGCAAGACCAGAATATGGGTTAGTTACCAATATCGGTAAAGCGCATTTAGAAGGATTTGGCACAATAGAAAATATCATCGAAACCAAAACGGCACTGTATCGTGCAGCAAATGTGGTGTTTGTGAATAATGAAGATGAAGTGCTAAAGCAGAAAGCTGAAGGCTATGAGATGATGAGACGATTAGATGATGAGATGATTATAAGTTATTATGGAAAAAATACTGAAATCTCCGGTGAAATAGCGGAAATGAATCCCTGTTTAGTAATTGAACTATTTGGCAAAAAAATCCAAACACAATTAACAGGGAACTATAATCTTCCCAATATATTGGGAGCAGCTGCCATCGGACACTATTTTCACATTCCCGCTGATGATATTTGCAATGCCATTGCTGAATATACACCTCAAAATAACCGCTCGCAAATTATTAAAAGCAAAACCAATACCATAATTGCTGACTACTACAATGCCAATCCAACAAGTATGAGAGCTGCGTTGGAAAATTTTCTACAAATTAACTGCTCACAAAGATTGGCTATTCTTGGAGATATGCTGGAATTGGGAGAAGATTATTTGCGTGAACATAAGGCAATTATAGACTTCTGTGAAGCAAATAATTTAAAAACCATTTTTGTAGGCACACATTTCTTTACACTTAAGAACAACCGATCTCATTTTTTCCCGAACATTGAGAAATGTAACAATTATTTGGAAAGAGAAAAAATACAGAACCAACTTATTCTAATAAAGGGGTCTCGAGGAGTGCATATGGAAGCTATCTATTTATAGTTTAAAAAATCGCTATAATTTTTAAAATAGTATTTTATAAAAAAATGTATTTTCAATATGTAATAAAAAAGATACATGCACGTACGCTCACACATTGTGCCCAATGCCATATACCTGAAATCTCATCGCAAACTCGTTTCTTTCATCTTTTTCGTGATGAAGATCTTCTATTAAATTCCATTGTGAGAAGTCTATATCAGGAAAAAAAACATCGGCGTCAAATTCGGCATCTATGCGGGTTAAATAAAGAGTTTCTATTTTGTGAATAAACATCTTGTAAATGGCGGCGCCACCAATAATGAATGCCTTTTCTTCATCTTTTACGAGTCCAACAGCATCGTCAAGGGTATGTACTATTTCGCAAGGGGTGTAATCTGCATCTTTATCTAAGGTAATGACAATGTTCCTGCGATTCGGCAGCGGCTTTATGGGTAGCGACTCCCATGTTTTGTCGCCCATGATTACGGGATAGCCCGAAGTAATCGCTTTAAACCGTTTTAAATCTGCGGGTAAGTGGCAGAGTAATTGATTGTTTTTTCCAAGTTCAAGGTTCTTGCCTACAGCGGCAATCATGCAGAGGCTCAACATTTTAGTGTTTTTTTTTCTTGCCGATGGTTTGAATACATTCTCTCATAGGAACAATCACCGACAACCCGTTGTAAGCCAACTCTTCTTTCATAATTTGCACGTTGATTTCGTGTTGATTATGCAACGGTTTAATAACGCGAATATGCTCTTTTTCTACCCCCAAGCCTTCGCAAATCTGTTCAATTCTGCCGTAGGCATGCGATTCTTGTCCGCCGGTCATACCGGTAGTAAAGTTATCTAATATCAAAACAGTGATGGGTGAGTTTTCAACCACGCAATCTAAAAGAGAGGTGATGCCACTGTGGGTGAAGGTAGAGTCGCCGATTACGGCTACTGCGGGGTAGAGACCTGCGTCTGAAGCACCTTTCGCCATGGTGATACTTGCTCCCATATCCACCGTAGAGTAGATGGCATTGTAGGGGGGGAGTGCTCCCAGCGTATAGCAGCCTATGTCGGCAAACACTTTTCCGGGACCATGAGACGCCATTGCTTCATTCAAAGCCTTGTAAGTATCAATGTGCGGGCATCCTTTGCAGAGTGCCGGTGGACGCGGCGTTACAATGGGAGGCACAGGCAACCCAAATGTGTCTTCCAAGCCAAGTCCTACCGCCAATAGATTAGGATTCAACTCGCCATCGCGGGGCAAGGTGCCAGTTATGCGCCCCTTAATGTTGCCGGATTTGTTCAGCAAGCCGCGCAACTGCTCTTCAATAACCGGATAACCATCTTCAGCAACCAAAATTGTCTCACATTCATTGGTCAATTTCTCAATTAGTTCTATGGGAAGCGGGTATTGAGAGATTTTTAATATGGGATAAGGGCATTTTTTCCCTACAAAGTTTTCCATAACATAATTATAGGCAATTCCTGATGCTATGATTCCCAAAGATTTATCTTCACCATCAATATACTTATTGTATTTTGAAGCGACGGCTTCCGCTTCTAATGCAGGTTGTTTTGCCAGCAGTTCACGGTAGAAAACACGGGCGTTTCCGGGCAACAGGATAAACTGTTTTTTATTTTCGCAGAGTTTTATTTCATTTTGTTGCCGAATGGGTTTTCGTTCAACGCCGGCGCGCGAGTGTGCAAGGCGGGTAGTTATGCGAATCATCACAGGAATACGATGTTTTTCCGAGAAATCAAAAGCGTCGTAGGTCATGTTATAAGCTTCTTGTTGGTTTGAGGGTTCAAAAACCGGAACAAAGGCAAACTTGGCGAAGAAACGCGAGTCCTGCTCATCTTGAGAGGAGTGCATAGAGGGGTCATCGGCAACGAGATAAACTAACCCGCCATTTGCACCTGTAATGGCAGAATTCATAAATGGGTCTGCGGCAACGTTCAAGCCCACGTGTTTCATGCAGGCTAACGCACGTTTCCCAGCATACGACATACCGATAGCTGCTTCCATTGCTGTCTTTTCATTTGCCGACCAGCAGCGGTGCACATTGCCCTCCTCAGCTTGTTTCGAGTGTTGAATGTATTCGGTTATTTCGGTTGAAGGAGTACCCGGATATGCGTAAACTCCTGAAATTCCTGCGTCTAATGCAGCTTGCGCGATCGCTTCATCGCCTAATAATAATTGCTTTGCCATACGTGAATCTGTATTAAAATTTAACGGCAAAAATAGAAGATTTTGGCTAATATCTCAAACTCTTCCTGTTTTTAGGTGCGTAATGAAGATAAAGTGCCAAATCTACGGTTACTAACAGCATGTTAAAGATCCATAAAAAAGTAACCATATCAAAATCATTCACAAATTTATGTATAATTCCAAAGATATATCCTAGAATGATGATCGCCTTAAACGCCGGACTTTTGCCTAATACAAACTTGGTTTTTAAAGACTTATAAATTGATATGGGCCAACTGCAGGCAAAACAGAGCAACATTAAGGTTTCGAAAATACTAACAGGGGAGGTCATCTGATTTTTTTTTGCAAAAATATAAGAATAATAACAGTCTGCAATATTATTTTCCACCTATCGTTAATTTGTACTAATCATAATTTTGTGATATTTGTGAAAAGGAGTTTCTTAATAATCTTATTCATAGCCATTACCGGTTTCTGTCATGCCCAACGCTCAGAAGTAGGTGCTTTGATGGGTGCTTCATTTTATCTCGGCGATTTGAACAGTATCCCTTTTCGTGATGCAAAATTTGCCGGCGGGCTGATTTACAGATACAACTTTACCCCCCGTGTTGCACTGAAAGCCAATATATTGTTTGGAAAAATTGCTGCAACAGATGATAAAAATCATGGTATAAAAAAAATAAGAGATGAACGTGGAGAGTTTATTATTGATGAGTATGGAAACTATTCTTATTTATGGGATTATAGAGATAGAAAGCTATCGTTTTCCTCTCCCATTTCAGAAATATCTGCGCAATTGGAACTCAATTTTTTCAATCTCTATAATGTAGGGCATAAAAATCAAATTTCTCCTTACCTTTTTGGCGGGATCGCTTTTTTTTCATTTAATCCGCAAGCGGAATACAATGGTGAACTATTTAATTTGCAGCCTATTGGTACAGAAGGGCAAGGACACTTCGGTGGAAAAGAAAAAAAATACGCACTTACCGGTTTTGCGATACCTTTCGGCATCGGTTTCAAGGCAAATATTGGCAAATTCGTGTGCGTGGGAGCTGAATGGGGACTCCGTTTTACTTTTACAGATTATTTAGACGATGTGGGCGGATTATATTACGATTTTAATAATAATGAAACAATTCCAGCCAATTCTAAAGAGATTATAATGAATCTTGCGGATCCCACAGGAAACCGCCCGCCTAACTCTCAACGGTACAGCACCACAAAAACAGACTGGTACTCTTTTGCAGGAATTATTATTACCGTTAGAATTGGGAACGAAGACAGGATTTGTGATATCAAAACGAATGTAAAATTACGGCATAAACGAAAAGAAAAATTGTGAGGTTATTGATTTACAATTTTAGATTTACGATTTTAGATTTACGATTTTTTAAATGAAACTGTTATGGTTAATCTTGATTTAAAGCGTATTCCTCAGCACATCGCCATTATTATGGATGGCAACGGGCGTTGGGCGGAAGAGCAAGGAAAAGAGCGAATTTTTGGACATCAAAACGGCGTACAAGCTGTTAGGAATGCCATTGAAAGCACCGGTGAAGCAGGTGTGAAATTTCTTACGCTCTATGCTTTTTCAACCGAAAACTGGAAACGCCCGAAAGAAGAGATAGATGCACTTATGGGGCTGTTGGTCAAAGCAATTCAAAATGAGCTGGATAATTTGATGTCAAGTAATGTTCGATTACAAGCCATTGGAAATCTTGCTACACTTCCTGAGGAGTGCCGGAATGAGTTGACAGACGCTATTGAAAAAACAAGAAAAAACACCGGATTAACAGTGGTGCTTGCATTGAGTTATAGTGGGCGTTGGGAAATTGTAAATGCAGTAAAAAAGATAATAAAGAACAATATTGATGGAGAAGATATTACCGAGGACAGTTTTTTTACGTTTTTAAACACAAACCAAATACCCGACCCCGACATCTTGATTCGCACCGGATGCGAACGCCGAATAAGCAACTTTTTATTGTGGCAAATTGCTTATACGGAACTCTTTTTTCCTGACATTCTTTGGCCTGACTTTAAGAAAGAGCATCTATTTGGAATTATTTCAGAGTACCAAACCCGACAACGGCGCTTCGGAAAAACCGGAGCGCAAGTAAGGATTAGGGAATCGCTATTTTTGTAAATCTCTAAAACCCACACAACAATTTAGCTTGATAAAAACACGGCAGATAAGCGATCGAGCGTGAATACATATTTCTGGTTTAAAATTATTCAGAATCAAAGTGTCATCGTTTTGCCGGCAAAACTATAAAAATATTTTAGTCGCACAATTTGCTCATAACGACACATATTGTAAACTAAATTTATTAACTCGACTATTCCTTTAATCCCAAATCGTCCAAAAATCTATGAAACTATTCAAACATTTATGATTTTATAAATGAAATAACGAGCTAAAACCCGTAATATCAAAAATCTCCTTTACATCATCTTTTACCCCTTTTAGTGTAAGTGTTCCCTGTTTGGCATTGGAAGCTTTTAACATGGTAAGAAACAATCGTAACCCCGAACTGCTGATATAGTCTAAATCAGTGCAGTTGAGTACCACTTCTTTCATGTCTCCGGCAATAATGGGGGCTATTGCATTTTCAAATTCGGGAGCGCTAACTGTGTCTAATCTTCCCGAAATAGTGATAACGGTTGAAATTCCGTTGCTGATATTGATCTCCATAGAGCTAATTTTTTATTATTTTTTTTTGACTAAAGTTAATATATTTTTTCCGTTCTCTCTTCTATATACGACCTTATCCATAATTTTTTTGATTAAAAGAATACCTAGACCGCCAACAGATCGTTCTTCGGCAGAAAGTGTAATATCGGGGGCATCTACAAGCGTAAGATCAAATGTACTGCCGGTGTCTGTAATGGTAAAAATTAAATTATCTTCTTCACACATAAAACTTATTTCAATATCTTCTGTAATTTGCGAGCCGTTATATCCGTGTCGAATTACATTGACAACCGCTTCCTCTATTGCAAGATTTATGTTCATGGCAATATTTCCTGACAACCCAATATTTTCGATGAATTGAGTTATTTTTTTTAAATCTCCAATGTTATTTGAGATTACCAAAGTTGACTTTGTTTTATTCTGGTTTTTCCTGTATCCAATCACCAATATGGCGATGTCGTCCGAGTGATCATTCTCTTTGATGTGATTATTGATGTTGGAAAGTATAGCTTCCGTTAATTCTTGTGATGACAGCGTTGCATTAAAATTGATCGTTTCCATCAATCTTCTTTCGCTATAAAGTTCTTTTTTACTATTTTCTGCTTCTGTGATTCCATCAGTGTAAAGCACTAACGCTGTTCCTGCGAGAAGTGTTATGCTCTGCATTTGGTATAGAAAGTTTCTTGCTACTCCAACCGGCAGATTTGGCGTCAACTCTAACCATGAGCAGTTTCCGTCAGGAGCTATTACTACCGGCGGGTTGTGTCCTGCGTTGCAGTATTGCATAATTCCGGTGTTAATATTAAGAACTCCTATCAGCAGTGTAACAAACATGTTAGATTCATTATTTTTTGAGAGTGTGAGGTTAATAGCGTTCATTACGGCATCAGGATTTGCATTTGCGGCGATTGCATGGAAAAGGGTTCGTGTTACCGCCATAAACAAAGATGCCGGCACTCCCTTGCCCGACACATCGCCAATGGCGAAGTAGAGTTTGTTGTTGTCCATAAAGAAGTCGTACAAGTCTCCGCCCACCTCCTTGGCAGGGTTCAATACCGCATACAAATCAATATCACTGCAAGAAGGGAATGGTGAAAAAACTTTGGGGATCATACTCATCTGGATGTTTCGCGCAATTCTCAATTCGCTTTCAATCTTTTCTTTGTCAGATGAAGTTTGCTGTAAATCTTCAATATAGTTAATTAACTCCGACTGCATGTATGAAAACGAATCGTGTAGCTCCTTCATTTCGTCTTTTGAACGGATATTGGGCAATTCAATACTGAACTCTCCGAGTGCTATTTTTCGTGCCGAATCTGCAAATTTCTTCAAAGGCTGGGTCAGGTTTTTTACAATCTTTGAGCATATTAGAAATAAAGCAATCAATCCGAATCCACCAACAATAATGAGCAACAGATTAATTCGGTGCAAGTCTCTAAAAACTTCGTCTCGTGGCAATACTATTCCAACCGACCATTGTGTTCGCGGTATGGGTGCATAAAAAACGAACGATTTAATTCCATTATTGTTAAATACTTGCACTCCCTGTTTTCCTGCTATCATATCTTCTCCTATCAATTTAACAACAGGCTCTGCTATCTCTTCCGAGACTTCAAAAATAGTTTGGTTAAGAATACGCTCTCTTAAATCATGGATGATATAAGTACCGTTTTTGTCTAACATAAAAGTGTAAGAACGGACGCAACTGTTCATCTCATCAATCATATCTGTAAGCCATTCCAGCGATATGTCGGCGGTAAATATGCCAATCATGGCGCCCTTTCGGTCAAGTATTGGAGCCGAATAGGAGCACATTATCATTTGCCCGCCTCCTTCATCGTAATATGGGTTGCTCCAGCATGGTGCACCCAAATCTTTGGGCTTGCTGTACCACTCCCAGTTAAAATAGTCGTAGTCTTCATTTCCCAATTGCAAACTGTGAATTGTGTCTCCATCGCGATATGAATAAGGAGAGAAGTAATATCCTTTTTCCTTAAAATAGTAGGGTTCAAAGGCAATAGCGCTTCCATAGATATCAGGGTTATTTCTTACAACGTTTTGTGTAATGCTGAACATGGCATCAGGCAGAATCTTTTCACTTGCAATCACCCAATTTAGATTGTTGGGCACTGCCTCCACGTGGCGTAACACTTTTTCAATTTGCAAATTAATTATTTTGAGTGCATTTTCAGACTCATTGTGTTCGTTTTTTTCAATAATGCGTTTAGAAAAGTGATAAAATATGGCGAATGTCGCTACAAATATAGTAGTGGTAAACAATAAAATAAAGAAACTGAGGCGAGTAGAGAAAGAATGACGAAGGATGGAGAGCATGAAGATTCTTTTTAATTTGTCCTGTTTCTCCTGCTAATCTAATTTCAATACTGCTAGAAATGCCGACTGTGGTACTTCCACATTGCCGATTTGTCGCATTTTCTTCTTACCCTTCTTTTGCTTTTCGAGGAGTTTTCGTTTCCGTGTAATGTCGCCGCCATAGCATTTAGCTGTAACGTCTTTGCGTAATGCTTTGATTGTTTCGCGGGCTATGATTTTGGTGCCTATTGCCGCTTGAATGGCGATATCAAACTGCTGCCTCGGGATCAGTTCGCGAAGTTTCTCGCAAATTTTTCTTCCAAACGGATAAGCATTATCCACGTGAGTTAAAGAAGATAGCGCGTCCACAGAGTCGCCATTAAGGAGGATGTCCAATTTTACTAATTTCGCAGGTCTATAACAGGAAATATGATAATCAAAAGAAGCATAGCCTTTTGAGATACTTTTCAGTTTGTCATAAAAGTCGAAAACAATTTCGCCTAATGGTAAGTCGAATGTTAGTTCTACTCTATTCGATGCAATATATACTTGATTTAAAAATGTTCCGCGTTTATCTAAGCACAATTTCATGATAGATCCAATATAGTCGGCTTTACTGATGATTTGTGCGCGGATGAATGGCTCTTCTACATGGTCAATGTTGCTTGGGGCTGGCATTCCCGAAGGGTTGTGTACTTCAATAAGTTCATTTTTTGTAGTGATTACATTGTAGGATACGTTTGGTACAGTGGCTATAACATCCATATCAAACTCCCTGTCTAGCCTTTCCTGTACAATTTCCATGTGTAATAATCCCAAGAAGCCGCATCGAAATCCAAAGCCGAGTGCTGCTGAAGATTCTGGAACAAAGGTAAGTGAGGCATCGTTGAGCTGCAATTTTTCCAATGAAGCTCGTAGTTCTTCGTAATCATCGGCATCGGTGGGGTAGATACCGGCGAAAAGCATTGGTTTAACCTCTTCAAATCCTGATATTGCCCCTTTACAAGGGTTTTGTACATGTGTGATAGTATCTCCTACACGCACCTCTACCGAAGCTTTGATACCTGAGATAATGTAGCCCACCATCCCTGCCGTCATTATATCTGAAGCCTCCTGTTTCAATTTTAAAAAACCGATTTCGTCGGCGTGATACTCTTTTTCAGTAGAGATAAACTTTACAAAATCGTTTTTACGTACGGTGCCGTTAAAGATTCTAAAATAGGCGATAATACCTCTGTATGAGTTGAATACAGAGTCGAAAATAAGCGCTTGGAGTGGCGCATCAGGGTTTCCTTTAGGGGGCGGAATATGTTTTACTACAGCTTCTAATATCTCTTCCACGCCTTGTCCGGTTTTTCCGCTCGCTTCAATAATATCTTCTCTTTTACACCCCAATAGATCCACTATCTGATCCTTTACCTCTTCTGGCATGGCAGCGGGCATATCCATTTTATTGAGTATGGGAATAATTTCCAAGTTATGCTCAATAGCCAGATATAAGTTTGAAATTGTTTGTGCTTGAACACCTTGCGTGGCGTCAATTAACAGCAATGCTCCTTCACAGGCAGCTATGGAACGAGATACTTCGTAAGAAAAATCCACGTGTCCGGGAGTGTCAATCAAGTTGAAAATAAAATCTTCACCGTTGTGGTTATAATCCATTCTAATGGCGTGGCTTTTAATGGTAATGCCACGCTCACGTTCCAAATCCATATTATCTAGCACCTGATCTTGAAAATCGCGATCCGTTATGGTGTTGGTATATTGAAGTAATCTATCGGCTAGAGTGCTCTTACCGTGATCAATATGTGCAATAATGCAGAAATTTCGGATATTTTTCATAATGGGCGCGAAAATAGAAAAAATCACGGCATGATAGAAGCAGGAAGCACAACCTCCACCCAACTCCCCTCTGTTCGCGCATATACCGTGTTATCGTACATTGCCTGACAAGCAAGTGCCGGCATAAAGTAACGCCCTAAATAGGCAGCCTGTACCCTTACAGAAACAGTAATACTCTTGCCGGGTGCAAGGTCGAAGTAGCTCAACACACGGTCATCGCGAATATCCTGATAGGTAATTCCTTGTGAATAATCGCGGGTATTAGCACTCTCTTCGTTACCTAAACGCGTATTGAAAATTTCCCAGCCGGAAGGAAGTATGTGC
>Ga0123353_10000887_pt1 | contig 36532 bp, 42 predicted proteins | sample TergutLab28metaG_3_FD_92763 | JGI IMG/M metagenome (GOLD analysis project Ga0123353, IMG submission 92763) | Labiotermes labralis P3 segment gut microbial communities from Petit-Saut dam, French Guiana - Lab288 P3 | ecosystem: Host-associated > Arthropoda: Insects > Digestive system > Gut ... | reverse complement strand
TATTTAGGCGGGGCACTTTCAATAGTGCCCCGCTTTTTATTAAGTGATTTAAAGCATGTGCAAATATCGACATATATAGACAAAACTATACGACGAAAATCACTTTGTTTTTCCATAAAAATATGGTAGTATAATAATTACCATAAAATGGAGAAAGTTGTGATTCCGATGGTTTAATAAGTTCTTTCTAAAAAATGCACAAGAAGAAAAGCAATAATGAAGTTTGATGCCTCGAATTGAGGCGGAAAGGACAAGACTATGAAAAAGAAAATATCAATAGTTTTTGTAGCATTTTTAATTACGATGAATTTATACGCCTTTTCATCTCAAGCAATAACACCGTCATTTACACAGACCGGAAATGTTACAACACCTGGCGGAAGTGTTTCGTATCCGCTTACGGTGAGTTCTGACGGAATCTATAAGTTTTATTTTTCAAGCGTTTTTTCTTCCAATTCAAGAGTATCTATATTGGATTCCAACGGAGAATTAATATTTATGAATAATCCGTCATCCTCAACACCTTTATGTAGATATTTAAAAACCGGCACATCATATACGCTTAAAATTCAATCGACTGGTTCCACATATGGAAGCTTTACGATTAAGGGAGAACCTATATCATCGCATATGGACTTAAAGTGGGTGTATATGTTCAGAAGCCCGCAAATGGCAACAATACTTACTGATACATACCGAACTGGTCACTATGCTGTTGATATCGTTAACCGAAACAGTAGCGGTATTAATATTTGTGGTGGTTATAAAATGTATTCGGTAGGTAAAGGAAGAGTATTAGAAGCAGATTATCGCGCAACTATGGGATATTTTGCAGCAATAACATTAGAAAGCGGTTTGGTCGTAAGATATTTACATATGGACAGTGCTGATGATTTAAAAGTAAGTAAAGGAGGCACTGTTACATCATTGACACATATTGGTAATGTGGGTAGTCTTGGGAACACTTCTACTGGTAATCATTTGCACTTCGATATTAACAATACCGGCGGATGGAGTGCTACATGGACTACAAGTAACACTTATAACCCTCAAGATTTCTTCACAGAGATTTAAAAGAAAGGATAAAAGTTATGAAAAGCTTAATTAAAATTCTAATTTTAACCATTTTAACAGCAATATTTGTTTGTTCCTGCGCGCAGAATCCAACTACTAATCAAACCACTTTTGAGAATATACCTTTACCATTTGGTGAGCAAGGTGAAGGTATAGGTGGTGACGAACTGGCAAATTATTATGAACCAGGCATTGTAAAAATACAAACAATCCCTATTGAATTAATACGATTGGTGCCAGAAGCTGACGAATGGATTAGAAGCAACCAATTAAACGAAAATAGCGAACCATCTTTAATGGGTCATGCAAATTTATATTCGTTTTTAAAAACATTCAAACTCGATGAAAATATTGTTATTGATGAATTCAAAAGAAGATTTGACATGAATGTTGAATATGGTTGGTCTAATGAACATTCAATTACCAATGAAGATTTGAACATTATATTTACATATGACGATATAAAAGTTAATGAATATTTTGCTTCTGAGTATTCTATAATTCATGCTGATAAAATATATTCTCCCGCATGGATTTACTGGCACGATACCGAAGCCTACGAAGCCGCAGGCATAACCCCTGAAATGATTGAGGAAAAACTTGACTTATACGCCGAGTTTAGCTTCACTGCCGAGGCGGCAGAGGCATTTGAAGCGAAGCTGTCGGAGTTTATGGAAACAGACGTGGTGCTCGACAGAGCGTCGCAGTAGTACTTAAAGCGGGGCACTTTCAATAGCGCCCCGCTTTTTATTAAGTGATTTAAAACATATACAAATAACGACATATATAGATAAAACAATACGACGAGAATCACTTTGTTTTTCCATAAAAATGTGGTAGTATAATAATTACCGTAAAATGGAGAAAGGGGTGATTCCCATGGGCAATACATAATTGCATTCAGAATGACAAGAAGTAACAAACATTTTTAGGAGGAAATAATTATGTTAAAAAAATTCACAAGTTTATTCTTAGCAACAGTGTTTATCTCAGCACTACTCATTATACCGGTATCGGCAAATTCGATTATTACAATTGATGACCTCGCAGAGCAAATAGCAAATGAATATAAAAGCATGTATCCCGATAAAAGCATTATTATTGATGAAGTGATTAATTTATTAATTAACGATGTTGAATTCATATATACGTTTAATAAAAACCCCGATGATGCTTATGATTTAACCGAAAGAATGTTAAATGATTCATTGTTTACCCCTATAATTCCTTTAGGTAATCATTTAAGCAGTTGGTTTTATGCTGACTATACTGTTCCATACGTAAATCAAATATTAAACTATTATTGCGGTCCCGCTTCAATAGCTCAAGCACTTATAGGAAATGGAACACAATTAAACACTACGAGTAATAAAAACAGAGCGTTTTTAGATGCCAGAGCAGCCGATATGGGAACTACGCAATCAGACGGAACACATCTTCAAGATATGAAATGGATGATGAATCATTACTATGCTAATGGAAACACATATAAAGACAGCATTGTTACGGTGTACAATATAGACACAGCTATGGGTCGTTTAGAAAATAGCTTGGCAAAAGGTTATGTACCTATTATTTATCTTGCTGATACAAATCTTCTTAGTTATTATAATAGCACTTTTAAACATTATGTAGTTATATACGATATTAACCATGTAACGAATAAAGTTAAACTAATGGACCCTCACTGGCTTAGTGCTCATGGAGGGGTTCGCGAAATTTCAATCCCAGAATTTAGAGACGCGATAAGCGCGAATACGGTAAATGGGAACTCATGGATATTATATAATTAAATTAACAAACCGAAGGGGGTAACCTCCCTCTTCGGTTTGTTAAATAATTAAAGGAGCGATACATTATGAAATATAGAAAAATATGTTTTTTATTCTTGTTTATCCTTTTTGTTTTTTCAAGTTGCGCAGAAAACATCGTACCGATAACAGATAATTTTGAACAACAAACCCAAGAGGAAATTAAGGAAGAACCCTTAGATATAGTTGAACAACATACACCGGAAATCAGCGAAGAGGGCTATGAACTCCCCGATGAAATCGAAGAAGTTATTTTTCATGCTCTTGTTGTTATCGGCGGGCAGGACTATGATATAGAGGTTGTACATTATATTATTCATCTTGATGATAGCTATGTTTTTCCATACAACAGATGGTGTTCCATAAAAATAAGCAAAGACGGTGAATGTATCCGAGAAGAGCGCATATCAAGCCCTTCCAACACTCAAACGGGCATAACTTTCAGTTCCGACAGAACTGATGAGTTGGTTAATCTTTACATTTGGGGTGATGATGCTTTAATCACATTTAATGCGGATAATCGAGGACAATACATCTACTCTTTCTATATAGTCACAATTGATGAAATAACGTATTTTAACATGGAAACGGGAAATTCTTTTTATACTGCCGAAAGCTTATTAGAACAAAAAAGTGATTACATTTTATATGAGCCGGGTACAGCAAATGAATTGCATTTCGATTTTATCAACGGTGTACTTGAATTTTTATAATTATTAAAAGCGGGGCACTTTCAATAGTGCCTCGCTTTTTTCATGCCTTTCACACCAGCTGCCTTTTCAGCTCGTCTAAAATCTTCCTCTCCCGCCTTGACACCTGCACCTGGCTCATTCCGAGCGCCTCGCCCGTCTCGCCCTGTGTTTTGTTGCCCCAGTAGCGCAGGACGATGAGCTTCCTGTCCTCGGGCTCAAGCTGCCCGAGCGACTGCTTCAGTGCAATCAGCTCCGTCAGCTTCACCTGGGGCGCGACCACGGGCAGGTCGTACTCGCTGCCCGACTCGTCGCTGTCCGTAAGAGAAAGCGGCGGCATGTTTACCGACAAAGCCTCGCTCACCTGCTCAACGGTTATATTAAGGGCAGCCGCAATGTCAGACAGCCGCGGTTCCTGTCCGTCACTGCTTTGCGCGAGCTGTTCGCGGACGCGCGCGACCTTGAGCGACAGCTCTTTTAAGCCCCTGCTCACCTTAACTGCGCCTCCGTCACGAAAGAGGCGCTTTATTTCGCCCAAAATTACCGGCACGGCGTAGGTTGAAAACTGCAAACCTCTGTCATGGTCGAAGTTTTTCGCCGCCTTAACAAGTCCTACGCAGCCTGCGGAAAACAGCTCCTCATACTCGATTCCCCGACCGCGGAAGCGGTTGGCAAGCGAGTGGACGAGCCCCATGTTGCGCTGTGCAAACTCATCGGTCATATAATTATTCATATCTCGACGTAACGCGCTTGGTCATGATGACGCTTGTGCCGCTGGGGGCGGCTCCCGCCTTGACGGGGCGCGAGGTGACGCGGAGCTTGTCCATAAAGCTCTCCATCACCGCAAAACCGAGCCCTGCGCGCTCTCCCTCCTCACACGTGCTGAACAACGGCAGCATCGCTTGTTTAATGTCCGCGATGCCGAGCCCTTTGTCCTTGATTCGTATGTAGAAGGTGTCGTGTTCTATTATGCGGCCGACGATTTCTATGTCGCCGATTTTGTCGGGGTAGGCATGCACGATGCAGTTTGTCACCGCCTCGCTGACCGCCGCCTTGATGTCGTTGATTTCCTCGACCGTCGGGTCGAGCTGCGCCGCGAACGCCGCGACCGCCGCCCGCGCAAAAGCCTCGTTGCGCGAGTGGCTGGGGATTATAAGCCGAAAATAATTATTTATGTTCATAACAGATTATTGACCTCCTGTTTCATCAGCATGGGGGTGAGCCCCGCGAGCTTTATAAGCTTCAAGACGTAGCCGGAAGCGTTTTTAATCATCACTTTTCCGCCGTAGCCCTCGGCGACTCGCCGCCGCCCGAGAATCAACCCTATGCCGGAGCTGTCCATGAAACTGACGCCCCCGAAGTCCAGCGCGAGCAGGCGCGGCGTGTGCTGTTCGATTTGCGCGTCAATAGTGCCGCGCAGGGATAGTAAGGCATGATGGTCGATTTCGCCCGAAAGCATGACAGTAAGGCTGTCGCCGCTGTTTATAATTTCCAAAGGTTCTGCCTCCTTTGTTAAATAAAAAAGTCCTTGCTATCATTTTAGCAAGGAACGGGCGAAAAGATTGTCGGAACGGGGAGGAGGAAGAGAAATAAAAAACACTGCCACCTTTTAAGGCAGCAGTGACTTATCGGCATGTTATTTATTCATACCATTCATCATCTTTCAACGCCTGTGCATGAGCTTTGTACTCCTCTGCAGACAAATGTCTATCCTGATAATCGTTTATAAACGCCGAAAACATTTTATAAACAACCTCAAGCTCATTAGGCGCCATGTTATCAATAACTACATGCAGCAGCGATTTATCAATTTGTGAATTCATAGCGATTCTCCTATAAAGCTGCAATGATAATACGTGCCGAGGCTCTCGACTCGAGTATTCTGTACTAAATACGAACCGCCGACATATTGCCTGCGGCGGCTCGCCGCTCGAGATGACAGGATTCGAACCTGCGGCCTCTGCGTCCCGAACGCAGCGCTCTACCAAACTGAGCCACATCTCGTTTTTCAATTCCGTGCGCCCAACAGACGCAAGAAGTAATAAGTTTTATTGGCGCACGGGTTTGTTATATGAAATAATTATGAACCGTGCATTTTTACAGATTCGCAGGAACTGTTTATTGTTAATATTTCGCCCCGTATTCCTCAATATACGCTTTCATCGCGGGCAGATACTCGCTTCCTGCTATAATTTTATTCCCCAGCGCGGAAATAATATCGTTTATATTTATAATCGAATAGACCTTAATTCCGAATTCCTTTTCAATCTCCTGCACTGCCGAAAGCTCGCCGTTAAGCGTTTTTTCCATGCGGTCGGCGGTAATGAGGAACGAAGTTACGTTTACGTGCGCGGCTTTCTGCAGCTTCGGCAATACCTCGCGAATGGCTTTGCCGGACGTTGAAACATCGTCGATAATCGCAATTTTCTCACCGTTTTCGGGCTGCTTCCCGACGAACAGGCCGCCCTCGCCGTGGTCTTTTGCTTCCTTGCGGTCAAAACAATAGTTTATGTCAATGCCGAATTTGTTACTGAGCGTCACAGCGGTCGAAACGGCAAGCGGTATTCCCTTATATGCGGGCCCAAACAGCGTATCCGCCTCGACTTTGTTGCCGACGAAGCACTCCGCGTAGAATTCGCCGAGCCTTGCGAGAGCCGCGCCGGTGTTGTAGTTACCGGCGTTGAGGAAATAAGGGGATTTTCTGCCGCTTTTAAGCGTGAAGTCGCCGAATACAAGCACGCCGCAGTCAGCCATAAACCTGATGAATTGTTCTTTGTATGTCATGTTTATCCCCCGTTTTTAATTACACTTAATTATTTTAACATATCTGGAAGAAAAAAGCAAGGGTTTTTATAAAACATTTTCACCTTTTAAATCGTGTTATAGTTGATTAACTTGAAAAACTGCTTTGCGGTTTTTCCGGCAAGCAAAGCTTGCCGCCCGCGCTGTAAGCGCGTAATCAACTATATAATCAAATTAAGCCGCTGCGCGGCTGTACGGCAGTCGCCGCACCTTGAAAATGTAACGCATTTTCAAGTTAATTGATTATAAAAATAAAAGGAAGGTTTCTTATGAAAAAGTTTTTATCAGTTTTACTCAGCGTTATAATGGCGGCGTCCCCGCTGTCAACGTGTGCTTTTGCCTCGGAGGGGTTCTCCACGGCGGACGCGCTGACTGTGCTTCGGGCGTCTGCGGGGCTCGTTGAGCTTACGGAGGAGCAGAAAGCAAAATACGACATGAACGGCGACGGTACGATAACCTCCGCCGACGCGCTCGCGATTTTACGGGTGGCGGCGGGACTTCCCGCGTTTGCGCCTGCGCGCGAGGCTTTGAGCGAGGCGGACATCGAAGTTCTGACAGAATACATCAGGATAATCTCGGGGAAAAGCCCCGCCATCGGGAATTTACCTGCGTTTGACAGCATAAACGACGTCCCGCTTACACAGCTTCTGCAGCTGTTAATATGGATTCCCACGGTTCACGCCGAGCTGCAGCCCGATGCAATGTACAGCTACAACCGGGTCGCAGAATTAACCGGCGGCGAGCCCGGGGATGCGGCTTATACCCATTACGGGTACGGGTATTCCGTAAGCAGAATCGACAAATATTTCAAAGAGCTGCTTAACCCAGGCTTTTCAATCGCCGGCTACGATTATAAAAATTATAAGGGAAATGAAATCGGTGCAGGCAATGTAAACGAGTATGTATGGGACGGCAAAAACGACATGATTGTTATATACGGTCTTAGCGTTATGGGCGGCGGCGGAATGTACGGCATAGACGTCACGGACGCGTATAAGTCGGACGGCAGCTACTTCGTTCATGCAACGGTTACGGAGATGAACAGCCCCGACGGCTATGATTTTCTTGAGGCTGTCAGCACGCGGCGCTTCATCTATACTTTTACAAAGAACGACAGCGGAAACTTCAATATCGTATCCAAACAACAAGCATAACAGAAAAACCGGCTTAAACAGCCGGTTTTTTATATCTATTTCATTTTTTGGACTGCGAAAATAAGCTTTACCATACGTAAGACCGCCTGCTTTTCATCGGTTGATTTACCGTTTAGCTGATACATGATTTGGCTTAAAATCTCGTCGGATGCGGCAGGGGATTTATTTTCAAAGCTGTTGAAAAAGTCGGCGAGGGAGATGCCCAGCGCAGTGCAGATTTTTTCGAGCGTATTTACGGTGATGTTCCTTTCCCCCCGCTCTACCTGACCTAAGTAAGCGGGTGTTATATTGGCTTCTAAAGCAAGCCTTTCCTGCGAAAATTCTGCGTATCGTCTTAACTCACGAAGCTTTTCACCTAAACTATAGTTACTAATCAAATTTATCACCCTTTTTAATAATAAAGGCTTGACAAGTGATTGGCAACATGATATAATAACTCATAAATAGTTAATATAGTAATTATTTATACAGATTACTATAGTGCCTATTAATTTTAACATCATATGGAGGATTTACTCATGACAGAGCAACAACAACAAAATGAGCAGCAACCGATAAACGTAAATGTGAATGTTTATAATCAAGCTCCGGTCGCACAGTTAAAAACGAGCAGAAGTGTAATAAAACTTATATTATTAAGTTTTATTACATTTGGTATCTATGGGTTAATTTTTTGGGCGAGCATAGCAGATGACCTCAATGTAATGGCAAGCCGATATGATGGAAAGAGAACAATGAATTTTTGGCTCTTGATTTTCATTGTATCACCAATAACTCTCGGTATAGGAACTTTAGTTTGGGTACATAATTTATGTAATCGAATAGGTAGCGAATTAAACCGCCGCGGCGTAAGTTATAAATTCGGCGTAAGTGATTTTTGGATATTCGGTATTCTTTTAAGTTTTACAATTATTTGTCCTTTTATTTATATGCATAAATTAACTACAGCAATGAATATGCTCTCGGAGAATTTCAATGTAAACGGGTGATAAAAATCTTATTATCTGCCATATAACCTAAAAAACCCGGCTGTTTCCTCAAAACAGCCGGGTTTTATTAAATAAATTTCTTATTTTACCTCTTGTGCAATCTCCTCGCCGAGGAACTTCGGTAAATCCATTCCCGCCTGTCTGAACACATCGCCGAGCGGCGGCACGGATTTCATGAGTCCGGAAAGAAAATCCGACGTTGCCGTCTTGCCGTCCTGCCCTGCGCCCGAACCCGAATCCCAGACCGTGACCTTGTCAATCTTAATATTCTTAATCGCCTCAACCTGAATACGCGTGAGCTCCTCAAGCTTATCGGCAATCAGCAGCTTCACTGCGCTGTCCGCGTCGCCGCCCGCCGCCGCGATAAGCTCTCTGATACCCTCAGCCTGCTTAACGAGGATTTCCTTAGAGCCGCGCGCCTGTGCGTCGAGCTTGGCAAAAATAGCGTCGGCGTCGCCTTTTGCGTGCCTGCGTACGACCTCAGCCTGTGCTTCCGCGTCTATTTCGAGTTGCTTTTTCTGAATTTCAGACTTTACGATTATATCCGCCTGCTGCGTGGCGCGTTCAAGCTCGGCCCTCGCGGTTTCCGCAATACGCTGCGCCGCATAGGCTTCCTCTTTCGCCTTTGCCGCCTGAACGGCTTCGGCGGCTACGGCGAGCTTCAGCGCTTCGGCCTCGCGTTCGCGCCGGTTTGAATCGGAGCGGGCGATTTCGATTTTTGCGCCGTTCTCACCCTGCACGGCGACAGCGTCCGCCGACGCAACCTGAATACGCTGGTCGCGGAGCGCCTCCGCCTGACCTATTTCCCCGTCGCGGTCTTTCTCGGCGACTGATTTTTTAGCGTCGTTGATTGCCTTTGCCGCCGCTTCCTTACCGAGAGCCTCGATATAGCCGGACTCGTCGCTGATATCGGTGACGTTAACGTTAATCAGCCGCAGACCGATTTTCTTCAGTTCGATTTCAACGTTGTTGGAAACTGCAAGCAGGAACTTGTCGCGGTCGGTGTTGATTTCCTCGATTTCCATGGTCGCTATTACTAAACGAAGCTGACCGAGGATTATGTCTTTCGCAAGGTCTTGAATCTCGTTGAGGCGCAGCCCGAGCAGCCTTTCCGCAGCGTTTTGCATAACGCCGGGCTCGGTTGAAATACCCACCATGAAGCGGCAGGGCACATCGACGCGGATGTTCTGCTTCGAGAGCGCGCTGCGCAGGTCTACCGTGATTGAAATCGGCGTTAAATCCATGTACTGGTACGCCTGGAAGATGGGCATGATGAAGCTTGCGCCGCCGTGGATACACTTTGCGCTGCGGCTCTGTCCGCTATTGTCGGCTTTGACTTTACCATAAATTACGAGAATCTTGTCCGACGGACACTTGCGGAAGCGCGACAGCACGCCCATGAGCAGCGCGAAGCCGATAATCGCGAATACCGAAATAAGAATAATAGCGTTAGGGTCCATGGTTTACCTCCGATAAATAATTAATAATTAGCAATTAATAATGAACAATTATTGTGTCGCTACGCGACGGATTCTATGCTTAAAATTTTCCATTTGCCGTCTTCGAGGACGAACGTGTATTTTACGATGTCGAGCGTATCAAGCAGGTCTTCATAGAGAATTGCATAGGATTGCTGTTCCTCGGCGTCATAATCCCACCGCCCGACTTCGGTTGTGTCGATATATTCAACGCCGTTCCCGTCCTCGCGCCAAACGTAGCCTTTACGGACTAATATTTCATCGTAGCTGTAAACGTTGTAGAAATATAATTCAACAGCATCATCGCTTATTGATTGTTCCATTAGAATAAGGCGATAACCGCCGTGAATCCCAAAAGGTCCCCATGCAATTATACCGTTTTCATCGGCATATTCATGATAATCGGTTATTATATTTCCTGCTTCTTTCGAGAAGATTTCGTTGAAAATAAGGTCAAGATTTTCAACCGACATAATGTGTACAGCGTTATATTTCATATATAATTCAGCAAGCTCTTCTTCGGTCATCAACGCGTAAAAATAATCTCTGTAAAAATCTATCAGCGTCCTTGCGCCAACTACAATTACATCTTCGGGAACGAGCGGATATAAAAATTTGTTTACGAAAGCTCGTAGCTCGCTTGTGAGCTCTGTTTCATCATCGGGAATTAAAGACAAGACAGTATCAAAATCAGCACGTAATATACGAATTTCACTTCCCGCGTATGGTTCGGGTTCCTCTTCAGTTTCCTCAACTTCCTCATCAGGGTCTGCCTGCCGCTGCGCGGCAACGGCATAACCGCGCGCTCCCATCGGGTGCGTCGCTTTCATAAGCGCTTCCACAATCTCCGGATAGAAAAACTCGTTAGTCGCCCTGTCTATCAGCCCGAACAGCTCGGCGTCGCCCTCAACCTCACCGTTATCCCACCAGATGCAGGGGATTCCGAATTTCTTCGCAGTGCTGACGTAGAACTCCGCCCAGTCAGCGCGGTCTTCTGTGTTGTTGCGGTTCATCGCGCCCATTTCGCCCATGATTACAGGGATTCCGTCATGAATGAAAGCGTCGTAAATACGGTTGAACATATGATGAATCGGGCTGGTGTCGCTGCGGTTGTTTCTGCTCCACGTATCGACTGCCCCCTCGTCGTTGCGCAGCGCGAACTCCCACGGGGTATAGGCGTGAATTGATACGATGATTCTGTCCGGGACGGTGTCTTTCGGGATTTTCAGGTCTTTCATTGCTGCGGTTTCCGAGTTTGCGCCGTAAGGCGCAACCATCAGCACACGGTAGGCGTTATTGCCGCCGGTGGCTCTTACGGTATCGACAAAAAGCTGGTGATATGTATTGATGTTCAGCCGTTCTTCTCTGGTTCCGCCAACCCATTCGCTGCGGCTTCCCCGCGTTCGAGGTTCGTTGAGTCCCTCAAAAATCAGCTTTTCGTCGTAGTCCCTGAAAACCTCGGCAATCTGCTTCCAAATCAACTCGAACGCTCTCAGCGAATCAAACTCCTTCATCTCCCTGTCAAGAACCTTGAAAAGACTCTCTTCGTGATGAGTGTTCAGAATTATATACATGTCGTTAACAACGGCAAAATCAACAATTTCCTTTACCCGCGCCATCCAGTCCTCGCGGATTTTATAATCGTTGGCGGCATCGGCGGCCTTATACCACGTCACAGGGATTCTGACGGTGTTGAAGCCGGCTTCCTTGAGAGTATCGAAGAGCTCCTGCGTGGCGGCGACCGCCCCCTCTCCGAGCCATGCCGTTTCCATTTCCGTGACTGATGTCCCGGCGAAAGTGCCGTCGCCGAGCCACGAAAATCCTTCCGGCGTGTCCCCGTAGGCGTCGAGCGTGTTCCCGAGATTCCAGCCGACCCGCATATCATTAACGATGTCCCAAGCGGTGGTGTTAGTAATATCCTTGACCCCCGAGGCGCTTACCGCCGGTTTATCGGCTGTACAGCCGGCCGAAAGCAATACTGCCGCTATAATTGTAACTGTTAAAAATCTTTTGAACATTATATTTCCATTAAGTCCTTTCTTCACAAACGAATAATAAAAACAACGTTTTTCTCGGTTCAATTGTGTTTGTTTTCAAACTTTTTTTCCTGTTAAAGCTTTGCAGTTAATTATTCATTATAACTGTCCGTCACATCTTCTCCACCACAAGTACGTTCCCGCCGATTATGTCCGTGACGCGGACAGGCGTGTTTGTCGCCAGCGCGCCCGTCTCGCTGATTGCGTCGCACTCGACTATGCGCTCGGCGAGCTGGATATTCACCTTGCCGCGCTTTGTGCCGTCCTCGGGAATCGGTATGTAGACGGTTCCGGTTTCACCGATGAGAAGATTCATTTTTATCGTGCCGCTCACCGCGAGCCTCGTCATAAGCCTGATTACTTTCGCCACGCCGTACATAGCCGCAAAACCGAAAACGAACGCCAAAAACAGCGACAGCAGGGTACTCCCCGAAGCGTTCATGACTACAATCCCGCTCCAGCCGAACACGCAGAAGAACGCAACGATTCCCTGGAACGTGAAAAGCCCCATAATCCCGAAGCCGTCCGCGCCTGTGGTGGTGAGGTCTGCCGCCTCCACCTCGGGCACGTCGAACTCCGCGCTCTCGCCGCCGATGCCGAATACCATCAGAATCGTCTGTATAATCAGTATGAGCGTTCCGGGCACGGCGATGCAGTAAAGCACCTGCCGCAAAAGGTCAAGCTCGCCCCAGAATTCCGAGAACCAATCCATGTTTTCACCATGTCCTTTCTGCACCAACGAAGAATAAAAAGCTTCGTTTTCCCCGATTCAGCATCATTCGTTTTAAATTTTTATAATCAATTAACTTCAAAAATGCTTAAACATTTTTAAAGGCGCGGCATTTTTGGCGTAAACCGCGAAGCGGCTATATGTAACTCTCTCCGTCAAAGTGAGATATAAACAGCGTTTCCCCGTATTCACGAAGATATGAGTCCAAACTTATCCGCCGCCATGATTTGTAAATATGATTTACCCTGTTTCTATTATAACTGTAACGCGGCAGATTGTCAATATGTTTATTAAATATTTTTCAAAAAAAGACTTGATTTTTCAGCAATTAAATGTTAAAATAGATGTAAATCAGATTTACATGTGCTTGCGGCAGCATGGCGACAATAAATTTGATATAAATTAATGTTGAATCGGGTAAAACGCAACTTTCCATTCTTCGCTGGTGGAGAAAGGGCTTAATGAAAAAATGAACGGTGAAATATTAGGCAGGAAGCTCAAGGAAGCGCGCCTTTTAAAAAAGATGACGCAGTCGGAAGTCGTGGGCAATTACATAACGCGCAACATGCTCAGTCAAATAGAGAGCGGCGCGGCGTTTCCGTCAATCCGCACGCTCGAGTATCTTTCGGACGTGCTTGAGGTTTCTATGCCCGAGCTTCTTGCCGACACGGCTGATGGTGTAAATAACGATGGGAACACGCTTAACGGTACACAGCGCAGCGCAGCGCGCGAAACAATAGTATGTCCTCATTGCGGTATAAAATTTGAAAAAGGGCAGAATTAATAAAAGGACTGCAGGGCAGTCCTTTTTTATGATTCTTTTTCCGCTTCACGTAAAATATCGCTCGCCTTTACATTAAGCGCATCAGCAAGTTTACATAAAACCATTACGGTAAGATTGTATTTTCCGTTTTCGATTTCACCCAAATAACCCCTGTCTATATCTGCAAGCCCGCTAAGTACATCTTGTGTTAAATGCTTTTTCTCTCTTAATCGCCTGATTGCCTTGCCTATAGTTATTGCGTCCATAAAAGTCACCCCTTGACTTATATTTTAACGTATAGTATAATAACATATAGAGAGTATACTCTCTATATAGGTTAAGGAGTAAAAAAGTTGATGATTAAACAAATTGAAGAAGCAGGGAAATTTTTCATTCCCAAAGATTATATGCAGGAACTGCGGTGGTACGAGGGTGATGATATACAAATGTTTCTGCGGCCGCTATATAGCGAGCTTGTTTTGAAAAAACTAACACAGGGCTGTGTTTTCTGTGATTCGGCGGGGAATCTTGTACGGGTAGGAAGGCTGTGCGTGTGCCTTAATTGCGTTGAACGGCTGAAAAACGCAAAACCCGGTGATTTTTTGTATCCTGTCTAATCAAATATATACATAAAAAACCGGTGGTTTTAAAACCAACCGGTCTTCGCGTATATTGACAAATTTTTACATTTATGATATAGTTGGAATTGCGGCATAACGCCGCAGGCGACCCAACGGTGGCGGTAAAAGCCGAAAAGCTCCTCGCAGATTACGTTAAAGGGGGGTGAGGCAATGTTGTGGAACGAGTTTTTCAATATTATTATCGCTGTTTGCAGCGCAGTATTGACTTACATAGCACTCCGGCAAAACGACAGAAAAAAGTAACCGCCTCTGCTCAAAGAATCGGTTACTTTAACAATTCTTTAGGCTAAACCGTCACTGGTCGCCTTTTCCTTTTTTATCATAACATAAATTTATTATTTTGTCAACCCATAAATTATCGGTTTCCCTACCTCACAAGCTTGACCGCAATGACGCTTATGTCGTCCTCCCGCTCCTTGTCCGACGAATACTTCGCCGCCGTCGCAATAGTTTCGGCAAAGCTGTTCATATCGTCGCCGCCGGTTCCCCACGCGCCCTTGTGGAGCTCGTGCTCGAGCCAACGCTCCGACAGCTCCGCACCGTCGCTCGCCATGATGATGATATCGCTGTTGCCGATTGTGAAAGTCTGCCGCTCGTAAACGGGGCGGTGGTTAATCCCCACGGGCAGCCCTTTCCCGCTCGCTTTCACAACGCGGCGGTTGCAGCTGATATAGGTCGGCGCACTGCCCGCCTTGAAAAGCTCGACGTTTCCGCTGTAGAGGTCGATTCTGCATACGTCGAGCGTCGCGAAGCTCTCGTCCGCGGACTTCACGAGCAGCGAGTTGTTGATAATTTCAATCGCGGCGTTTATGTCGACGCCCGCACGCAGCAGCTTTATGAGCATGCCGCAGGCGAACGCCGAATCGATGCGGGCTCTGCCGCCGCTGCCCATGCCGTCCGAGAGGATAATATAGGCGAAGCCTTTCTTGTCGATGAAGCTGTCGATGTAGTCGCCGCAGTTCTTCTCCTTGCCGCGGCTGACCTGATAGACGCCGTACTCGATTGAATAAGCCGCCCGCTCAAACATGGTGAGCAAAAACTCGCCGCCCGTGTGAATGATTTCCGGCAGGTCAAACTCGCGGCGCAGGGCTGTTGAAATGCGGTCGCAGAGCTTCTCCGCGCTGCAGTTGAGCCGCCCCCTGCCGTAAGCCTCGAGAGTCATGCGGCTTTCTGCGTTTGCGAGGCCGCCGCCCGTGGTGGAAACAGCCGCCTTGGGCTCGCTTATGCCGTGCTCGAAAAGTATGCCCTCGACAGCGTAGGCGAGAGTGCGGTCGAAGTCCAGGGTCGAGCCGAACTCGCCCGACATCGTCAGCATCATCGTCTGCGTCGCGGAAATCTGCGACAGCAGAATCGTCCTCATCTGCGCTATTTTGCGGTTTGCAGTATTAATTGCGGTATATTCGCGGTACTGCGTGTTGAGCGCGGAGGCTAACTGCTCGCGTTTGCCGCAGCGGTAGGCGAGCGGCCCGTATAAATGCTCGGACTTGATAACCTTGCCTTTCCTGAGCAGGCTCGTAATGTCGCCCATAACCCGCACGGTATCGTTGTATTCGCTGCCCCAGCAGGTCATGTTGTGGCGGCAGCGGCGGCACACCTCGCCGCACGCCGTGTTGTAAACCCACGAGATTTCCTTGCTTCCGGCGCGGTCGAGAATTTCGGCGGTCTTTTCAATAGCCGACTTAACATCGCCCATCGCCTCTCCCGTGAGCTTCAGCCGCTGCGCGAAAATTTCGGAAACCTCGGCGCCTCCGCGGGGCACAACCTCGCGGCGGAACCTGCGGGTAATCATATCGGGCGACACGAGCAGGAAGATAATCCCGCCTGCTATGATTGAATTAATCTCGGCGAATGTGTAGTTGTCGATACCGGTGAAAGCGACGAAAATTCCCGTCGCCAAAACATAACCCGCCATGTGCGTGTATTTGCCGAGCCGCGTGAAGAGTGCGGCGGTCATGGCGGCGGCGCAGACAGCAAGAGCGGCGCCCGTGTAAGAGGGCTCCGCCATAATGATTCCGAACGCGCCTGCCGCCCCGCAAACCGCACCGCCTGCGTATCTTATCTTAAACGAGAAAGAAACCGCGCAGAGCGACGCTGTGAAAACACCGAGGTTGAGCATACTGAGCTCGAAATTCGAGAGGGCGGCGATGAGCAGCGCGTATGTAAAGCCCAGCGCGGCGAAGCCGGACGGGCGAAGCGCCGAGAGGAGCTTGCCCGAATTAAAATAGCGGCGGCTCCTTGTGACCGCGAGCGTCCCGAAGCCCGTCACCAGCCCGAAAGCGGGCGCACGCAGCGCCAAATCCGCACCGCCGGTGAGAATCAGCGTGGTAATAAAAATCCCCGCACCCGCCATTACTGCGGTCGCGATGTCCGTCCGGCGCGCGTGCCGCCGCCCCGCGAAAAACCGGAACGCGGCAAGCGGTACCGCTACTATAATAAGGTTCAGATTCTCAGCGAAGCCCGAAAACCCGCTGCTAATCAGAAAGCCCAGGAACGCGCCCGCGAGCGCGTAGACGCTGCCGGAGCCCGCCAGCGCGCCGATAAGAATCAAGGGAAACGGCGAAACGTGCCCGAGCAGCGAGGTCAGCCCGAGCAGCAGACCGCAGACCGTTATAAACGGACATCGGACAAGGCTTCGTTCGGAGTAGGTTTCGAGCCTGTCCCGTATGTCGAAATTCAAAGTGGTTTCCGCTTTCATTTTTACTTTCCTTTCATTTTTACCTTTTTTACGTTTTTATTTCTATTATAAAGGACAAGCCATGCGGAATTTGCCGAAAGGAAAGCGAAATAAAAGGATGTTTTTGTATAAATAAAAACCATGTGCTAATTATAACAATACTTATCTTTATTGTCAACTCAAATGAGGTAACAAGTGTTTAACGGACTGTGTCATAATTAAGTCAAAATATGGTGTTAGGCGGGTTATGACATGGATATAGGGAGCGCAGTAAAGGAAAGAATTATCGGGCTCTGCGCCGATAGAGGGATAACAATAAACAAGCTGAGCACGATTAGCGGAGTGACTCAATCAACGATTAGCAATATAACCGGCGGCAGAAATCAAAGCGCAACAATATCAACCATAAAAAAGCTGTGCGACGGGCTTGATATTTCTATAGTTGAGTTTTTTGATTGTGATTTATTTAAAAATCTTGAGCAGGAGATAAAATAAAGAAATTCAAAAACCCCTTGAAATAACCGCAGAAGTATGTTAAAATAATCCTATGTTTACAAAATATTTACAAAAAGCTGAAAGAGTCTTCTATGTTTAATAGATTTTTACATAACGCCGAAAGAGGCCGCTATGCTTAGTAAGTTTTTACATAAAAGCCCCGGCGGCTTTCGGCACGAGAACAAGTATCTGCTGAACCGCGGGGTTTATGAAATACTCAAGCGCCGCTGCACCGCTGTCATGAAGCGGGACGAAAACTCGCAGGGGGACGGCGGCTACAGAGTGACGACCCTGTATTTTGATGATGTCTACAGGACTGCGTATAAGGACAAGCTCGGCGGCTTTTTGAAGCGCAAGAAATTCAGAATCCGCGTCTACAACCTCTCGCCCGGCAGAATCAGCCTTGAGGGGAAGTATAAGGAAGATGAGTATATAAGGAAGAAAAGCGCGCTGCTGACGCTTGATGAATATAAGGCGGTTTTGAGGGGCGATTATGCCTTTTGTTTGGAGAAACAGAGCGAGCTGCTCCGGCACTTCTACGCTGAAGCCAGAATTACGGGCTTGAAGCCCGCCGTCATAACCGACTACTTCAGAGACGCCTTCACCGCCGAGGCGGGCAACGTGCGCATCACGTTTGACAGGGAGCTTTCAACCGGTTTCGGCTCGCACGATGTATTCGAGGCTTCATACTCGCCCGTCTGCGACTTCCCCGACAACGTGGTTCTCGAAATCAAATACGACAGATTTATACCCGCATACATACAGGAAATCTTTTCGGGGGTTCCGCTGATGGGGGAACCTGTTTCAAAATACGTGCTTTGCGCCGATAAAATACTGGAGGTCAATAAAATATGCTCACACTAAACAGCCGTGCAAGTATTCGCGAAATCATAGAGGAAAGCCTCGAAATTATGAGCTCGCATGAAAGCCTTTCACCCGAACGCGCACTCACCGCGCTCGGCACCGCGCTTATTTGCGGAATCGTAATCTACTTCGTCTACCGCTTCTTCTACCGCGGAATAGTCTTCAGCGAGAACTATAATATTCTGCTCGTCCTGGTCACCGTCGTGACCGCGTTCATCATCAACACCATCAGCGCGAACATAGTCCTATCGCTCGGAATGGTCGGTGCGCTGTCGATTGTGCGGTTCCGCTCGGCGGTGAAAGACCCGCTTGACATCGGCTTCCTCTTTTGGGGGATTGCGGCGGGCGTAACGTCGGGCGCGGGGCTGTATCCGGCTGCGATGCTCGGGACGGCGTTCATAGCGGCGACTTACATACTCCTCACGCTGTTCAAGAAGCAGAAGAAAAGCTACCTTCTTATAATAAGGTATGGCGCACAAGCCGAAGACGGCGTGAACGCGCTGCTCACCTGCGCAAGCTATAAGCTCAAGAATAAAACGAGAACCGGAGAGAGCGTCGAGCTCACTATTGAAATAAAAGTCCGGCGCAACAACGCAGACGCCGTTGAAAAGTATCAGGCGGTCGCGGGCGTCGAAACGGTGACGCTGCTCGAATACAGCGGCGAGTTCATGAATTAATTTTAATGCATAATAAAAACCGGGAAAAATCGCATAACAAGGCGGTTTTTCTGCGTTTAGTAAATATTGCTATTTTTTAATACTATTTGTTGTCTATTTTGTCTATTGATGTTTTACGGAAAGTTCTGTATAATTAATTTGTGTAGTTGTTTTTGGGAGGTGTTGTAATGGCTTATGAAACGAAAGTAATTCTTACTCTGCTTGCCGATAAAGCAGCGATGGCAGAAAGTGCGGAAGAGGTTTATGATGCTATCAGGAAAGCTGCCAATGTAGAGGGACTTCAATTGCCGACTTATAAAGAATATAAGGAAGAAATCAAAAAAGACCAATAAACTGCGGTATTTGAAAAAAACCAATAATTTCTGTACAGTTGTTTTTGGGAGGTGTTATAATGGCTTTAGAAACAAAAATGTTGTTTAAATTAATCGGGCATGCTGTAGCGACTGCGCGCTCATTGGAAGAAGCATATTTTGCAGTGCAGAGCGCGGCAAATGTTGAGGGAATTGACCTCCCGTCTTACGATGAATATAAAAAACTACTTGATAAATTAAATAACCCGGACCAATAAGTACCTCAGGCACGCCGGGCGTGCTGCAATAAATCCAAATACTTTACGGAGGAAAAAAATGAAAGTACGAAACACACGCAAAATTCTATCTCTTTTCATAACGCTGGCGATGATTGCCGGCATGATGACGTTCACGCCGGTTGTGGCGGGGGCGAGTGATGCTATATTCGTTCTTGAAATGGGTGGGTTGACAGAAGGTTCTTCAACTCAACCTAAAACAGCAAGGGCAAATACAACCGGTCTTGGCGATGCTAAGTACTTAGTCTTTGAAGTTGAAACGAACTCCGTGGGGGGTATGGGCGGAGCACAGATTGTTCTGCAAGGCAACGGCAACAGCTGGGCTTGGGCCATGACATCTGTTTCCCCTACCGCTGGTTGGCACGGCGACCTTTCGATGGGTTCGGGACAGAATTTCTTTGTCTTTGATATATCAGATTTTGAAGGTATTGCTAATTTTAACGCGAGTACATCCGTTGAAGTTATATTCAATGGTGAAGCAAGACCGTTTTTTGAAACCTCGGGAGAAGTAAAGCGCGTATTGAATACATGGATTACAAATGCCGACTTAAATAAAGCAGGGTTTACGGCTATTAACGGCACGACGAACGCGTGGTTTACAAAAGACCTTGACCTTGATTCGTATTTAAACGGCGGCGGCAGCAGTGACTACACATGGGCTGATTTCCTTGCGAGCGACTTAGTAGAAATCAGCCAGGGTCACATCGGCACTGCGGCTACTATTTCGAGCCTTGCCGACGGCATTGTCGTGAGCGACAGAGACGAAAACTACCGCGGTTTCGGGCTTAATGTAAGGGGCTTAGCAGCTCTGAAAGCCGGCGACATAGTTATTACGGGTTCGATTACTGGCGGCGGAGGCGGCTGGGGTCCGAGATTTGAACTCTATGTTGACGGCGACTGGGAAAAAGCCATTGAAGGCAACGCGACAAGCGTTACGATTTCTGCGGCTTCGGCTTCTTCCTTAGCGACAGGGACGGCGCATAGAATTTGCACAAACGGCGACTCTTTAGCGACCTCATTTAAAATCACCTCCATCACCGTAGGCGGCACGAGCGTGCTGGAGCTGCTTGGAGGCGGGGGAGGCGATACGCCTGCAGAAATATTAAATCCCGCTTCGGCGAATATTAATAACGGTGCTTGGAATCATATCGGCTTAGGCGGAGGCAGCACGGGTTTCCCGGCAGGCTCTTTGGGTGTGTCCAATGCTGCTAACTTTTATCAAGGCGTTGACCATCGTAATACAGCTACCGGATTTAAAATCACAGTTGCACCCGGACCGGGCGTTACAGCCGGGAATATCGAGTTTTCAACTCATGCAAACAGCGGTGCAAACCCCAACCTCAGCTTTGTTCCGACTGCTTCCATTGCTTGGGACGCATTGGAAATGACATATACCTACAATAGTACAACACCAATTTACGCCAGTGGCGCAGATTGGGGGCAATTCTGGATAACACCCCAGGGAACTAATGATTTTTACATAACTTCAATTATATTTATTAATGCGTCAGAAGATGAACTTACAGCATTGCCTCTTTACACATATGAACCTCCTGCGGCGGGCGACTGCCCCGTAGGCGAGTGTGTATGGCCGGCAGGCGAATGGGGAGTTCTCTCCGAATGTACAGCCCCAACCTGTAATCAATCACATATACATAACACAGCAGGCACAAACGGTTCGTGTGAGATTTGTGGCTTAGCGGCGGTTTTCTACGCTGTAGCACACGTTGAAACAACAGGCTACCACCCGGCACACAGCGAACGCGGTGTTGCTTTTACAAGTGGTGCAAGAGTGAAGCCTGCGCTTCAAGCGGCAACGCAGGCGAGAATCACAGTTATCCCCGATACAACAATTGCAGCTACGGCTAATAACGGGTTGAAATTACTACAGAACCAAGGAGCGCCTAATATAAACAATAACTCTGCAGTCTTCGGTGACTTGGCTGCCGGAAGCGGAAATCAAGTATTTACAACCGACCTTTTCGCTGAAATCCCTGCAGGTCTCAACTGGTTAGAATTCGCCGTAATCTATTCCGGCGAGGACAAATTCACGTTTGAATTTGAATTACTGGCAGAATGTGATTGTGTAATCTTCGACAAGACAGGCGTTCAAGCCGACTGGGAAGACAGCTGCAACTGCGGCGAAACCCCGGCTCCCGAATTTGAAGCCGGCAACAATGTTGTGCAGAAAGCGGCTGCTGAACAAAAATCAGTAGAATTCACCTTAAAAACTGCAATTGAGGGAACATGGTTCGTTTATGCGGCGGCTGAGGGCGGCTCAGCTCTCTCGGCAGTAAGCGCAGCCTCCGACGGAACGAAGCTGACCCTTACTTCCGCCACCGCCGATTTACCTGCGACAAACTACTATGTTTCGGTAAAAGACGGTGACAAAGCGGAAAGCGCGAGAGTTCAGGTCACGGTAGTAGGCTTCGGCGAGAAATTCGCGGGAGTCGGAGCTCAGACCGGAACACTCATTTCGGGCAATATCGGAAGCGCGACTTTCACGCTGACGACAGTCGGCATAGACACCGACTCGGATATTTCGCTCATCAACACAAATTCCGTTGCGGGCATTTCGCTCGTAACGACAAAGACGACAGGCAACAGCACAACTGTTACTATTTCCATTACAACAGCAACACCTCACGGCACACACCCGCTCAAGCTGACGGTAGACGGCGAGGAAACAGATAGCTTTAACCTTGTCGTACTGCAGAAGACTGCAGCTGTCGGCGCGCAAAGCGGCACAGCACGCGCAGGCACGGAGGGCACCGTAACATTCCCCGTAACCACAACCAACATCGCAGACGGCGAATATACTGTTTCCGTATCGAACCTGCCGGATGACGTAGAGGTTGACGGAAAGGTGACAATCGCAGGTAACGCGGGTACGCTCAAACTGGCGATAAGCGAAGACGCGGTTGCAAGCGTAACAAGCACACTGCGCCTCACCATTGACGGAGCGCAATCCGCAGTGTTCACGCTGACGATTCTACCCGCACAAGGCGGCAACATCACATATAAAAACGTTTATCTACTCGAATCCTTTGCAGGCATAGGTTTTGGTGACAACGGTCAATTCGTTGATGGTCACGGTATCCAACGCATGACTTGGTCCGGTCACATGGGACTTAATTTTGCGGGAACTGTTATGTCAGTTGTTGACAACGCCCTAAGGGTTACCAATGCGACAAATGCAAATGCAAGAGGAATTCAATTCCATGGTACTAATGACTTTATTTACCACCAAAATTTCCAAGGTGAAGTAGGCAAGACATATAGAATCATCATGGAAGCATCGGCGGTAACAACAGCAGGAAACCTTAATATAGTACCCGACAACCATCCTACAGGGGTAGCGAAAACATTCGCATTACCCACAACAAAAACCACATTTGAACTTGAATGGGAACAGGTGGCGCATGAACACAACAATCTGCAAATCTCTTCTACTGTAGACTTCAATGTACACAGCATTAAAATCTGCGAAGTTATAGAAGAAGCACCCAAATGCATTAACCCCGATTGCATAGCTGAAGACTGCGACTGCCCGATACACGTATTCGGCGAGGAAGAAGGCGATTGCGGCGAATGTGAAAATTGCCTCGGCGGTGGCGGTGGTTCACAAGTAATATTCACAGGCTCAAACAACAACACTACTTTAGGCGTTGGCGACTGGGGCGGTCACGAACCCGTTATAGCCTTTGCAGACACTGCTTCAATTTGGTGGGGTATTAATCGCACCGCACCTCTTGACTTCTTAGACAAGATAGTTGAGGACAGCTATATTGAAGTTACTTTCACCGGCACCGTACCGCCTATGTTAAAATTCGGTACTGCTATCAATGTTCCAGAAGTTTTGCTTCCCGCCAGCCCTGACCAACCTATAAAGGCAAGCAGTAATGTTGGCGGGGTAGCAACGTTCACATATGACGATATTATAGATGCATTGCCATCGACATATGATTTATCCGAATCGAGAATAATGGTATTCTTTGGTGACGGAGCAGCGGTGACAATCACAAAGATTGAATTGTTCAGCGGCGGCGAGTGCTTGAATCCTGTAGTTTGTACCTGCGTAATTGCAGAAGACAACGACCTCATAAGCATAACTGACCCCGAGGCAATAGGCGGAATCCCGAACGGCGTATCTGTTGAAATGTTAGAATCAATGCTCCCGGATACGGTTGCAATCGTAACAACACAAAATTCAACAGGCTTAACGGCGGCTGTTGTATGGGATGTCGAGGGAAGTGATTACGACCCCGATGAAGAAGACGAACAAACATTCGTTATTACCGGAGCCGTTACCTTACCCGAAGGCGTTAAAAACCCCGGCGACGTACCGCTGACAGCTGCAATCTCCGTAACGGTTGTTGACATTAACGCTCCCGCTGCATATGTCAGCCCGGCGCAATCCAAAGTATTAACAGTCGGAACGGCAGGAGAAACAACGTTCACCCTTACAACGGCAAACATAGAAGACGGCACGGAAATCGAGCTTAACAACATTAATGATGTTGACGGTATTGAGCTTGTAACAGAAGAAACAACGGACAACAGCACAATCATTACGGTTTCTATTACAGCTGATACACCCGCAGGCTCTCACCCGCTGTCATTGAGCATTGACGACTTAACGACAAACGTATTCTACCTTGTCGTAAGCGAAGACACCAAGAGCAATGAAGCGAACATCACGCAAATCTTAGGCAGAAACGTAACATGGGCAGGCGGCGACGGCTCGTCGGCATCGGCACGCAGAACCGCTTCCATATCTGTAGGAAACAGCGTGAGCTCGATTGCTAACAGCAACATCACAGTATCGGTAGGGGCAACACCCGTAATCACAGCAGGCGCAGGAAGCCTTGTTGTCGGTACGAATACAGTAGACATCACCGTTACTGCAGAAAACGGCACAACGCAAATGTTCTACCGCGTTACTATCACCCGCGACAAAGCAAGCAGCGGCGGTGGAGGCGGCGGAGGTGGAACACCGAGCGACCCGACTACACCTACTACACCCGCTCCCGTAGTTGCACAGCCCGGCGCACCCTTGACACTTCCTGCAAACTTTACGATTCCTGCAACAACCGTTGCTGCGCTCAGAGGCGATGCGCTTCTCCCCGCAGCGACAATCCGCGCAACCGCAGCAGGAAATCAAACGATTAACTTCGGCACAACCGCAGAAGTTGCAGGACAAAACGCAATCCTCGTCAGAATCGGTGCAGACGGCGAGCTTGAGGTCGTATCCGCGGCAACAATCGGCGCGAACGGTCAGGCGACAGTAAACGTACCCGCATCCGGCGACTATCTCGTGCTCGCGCGCAAGACAGGCGACATCACCGGTACAGGCGAAGTCCAGACACAGGACGCACTGGCGCTTCTCCGCCACATCGCAGGCATTGCCCCGCTGAACGCTCTTGAGCTGTTCGTAGCTAACGGCAAAATCGGCGACACCGGCACAACCGACGCACTGAACATTCTCAGATACATCGCAGGTATCACCGACAAAATTTAAACCCTTTACCTCTCTTTATAATTTATTAGAAACGGACTGAGTGTAAAAAGCTCAGTCCGTTTCGCTTCATAAAAAAGAAAACAACTGCTCCCGTCAAGGGAGCAGTTGTTATTGATGTGCAGCGTTACGTTGTTATTTTGCAGATACTTCTCAGTATCACCTATTCGGCGATACTGATTGCGTCGGGGAAGATGTTCCTGCTCTCTTCTTTATTGAGGAACGTGGTGCTGACGTAGCCCTGAATAATCGCGCCGTCGTCAACGGTAATGGTTGACGCGCTTATGTCGCCGAAGATTACCGCGTCGCTCTTGAGCTCCGCCTTTCCGCCGATTTCAAGGTTGCCCTTGACCTTGCCGTTAACCTTGGCGTATGTAGACACAAGGTCGCCGATAAGCAGGGTATCGCGCCCCATGAGGATGTTGCCTTTCATACGGATGTTGCCTTGAATCTGCGAGGTGAGCATTTGCGCGTTATTGCAGGTAAGGTTGCCTATAACCTTGCCGTTAAGGTCGATATTCTTGGTGGTTTCGATATCGCCCCTGATGTTCCCGTCAACGTTGACGTTCGCAAACGAGCGGACGTTCCCCTCGATTACAGTGCTCTTTGAAATCACTGTGAGCTCCTCGGGAGCGTCGGAAACTTCGCCCATGGCCTCCGCCATCGCGCTTGAGGTGAAAGGCGATGCCGCAACCGGACTCGGTTCTGCCCGCGGGAAAGCGCTCTGCCCGAAAGGAGAGCTGACAGGCGACGGCTCTTTGACGCTGCCAAAACCCGAATTAAAATCATTAACGCTGGGGGCCTGGTGAAGCTGGGAAATATTGACGTCAAGCCCGGAGTGAGTGGCTTTCGGCGCATAGAGCTGTTCGCCGTTTACCTCGGGAACGACAACCTCCGGAATACTCTCGGCTGCGGGCTCAAGCTCCGCCGGTAAAACGGCAGGCTCCGCCACAGCGGGTTCAGCCTCGAGCGCGCGGCGTAAATCCTCAACCTGCGTCGATTTATTCTTGTCTTCTTTTCCCGCGCCGGTAAGCTCCTTAACCGCCTGCGTAAAATTTTCTTTAATGCCCATGTTTAATATAGTCCTTTCATAGGTTTCTGCTATCGGAAAGCATCGTTTTCCATGATTCAATACAGTTAATTGCTCACTGTTAAAACTGCATCGGTCTTGTTTCCCGGGTGATTGTGCTGAACTTGTACTCCGCGGGGTCGGCGAGCAGCGCCTTAATAATATCTTCTATGACTGTAACCGTGTTGTATCCGCCGGGGCGGTCATGGAAAAGCACAACGGCGCGCGGAACGTTCGCAACTTCATTTAGCACGGTGTTGTACATCTCCGTCCAGGTAGCGTCGAGCGCGTCGCGGCTGTCCGAGTTCCAGTCATAGTAGACGAAGCCGCGCCTTGTCATCTCGGCGATTATATCCGCTCTGACGTTTTTATTGTAATCGTTAATGCTGCCGCCGGGGAAGCGGTACAGATACGGCTTGTATCCCGTCTGCTCGTACACTAAGTTCCACGCTTCGTTAAAATCTTCCAAATACGCCTCTACGCTCTTGTAGATTATACTGTATTCATGCCTCATGCAGTGGATTCCTATTTCGTGCCCGTTGTTGAGCATGGTGTTGAGGAAATCTTTACCTCTCTCGTTGTCGTCGGGCATTACAAAGAACGTCGCATGAACGCCGTGCTTATCCAAATATCTGAGAATGTCGGCAGTGTATACCGAGGGGCCGTCGTCGAATGTGAGATAGATATAGCCTGTGTCGTCCATATAGCTTGCGGGCGGGACGTAATCCGAGTAGAGATGCGGGAAAAGCTCTGCATAGGGGCTGTCGTCGGACGCGGGTTCGGATTTTATGGCAGGCTCCGGCTCGGGAACGGAGGGCGGTTCGATTTGCCCGGGGATATTATCGTCGGGTTCATAGTCTGCGCCGTTACTCATAGTATTCACCGGTTCGTTGCTTTCGATTCCAAGCGCATCTATTATTTGACCCAGCTGTTCGATTTCGGCCTTTTTTTCATTATTTCCGACCGCCAAAACAACCACCGCGGTACCGAGCCCGAGGATAACTATAACAACGGCACTGACAATCAGGTGCTTGAAAAACCTGACGCTTCCCAGATACAATGCGGTTTCCTCCGGTTTCTGTAAGATATAATCAATTAACTTCAAAAATGCTTAAGCATTTTTGAAGACGCGGCATTTGCCGCGTAAGCCGCGAGGGGGCTTAATTCGATTGCGTAGCCGATTGCGCGCCTGCGGCGCATCAGCAAACTCGTTTGCTGTGGAAAATGCGGAGCATTTTTCAAGTTAATCGGCTATATATTTGTCCGTGTTTAATAATCATAATCGTTTAATAATAATGCGGGTTGCATCATTAATTAAACGGGATACCGCTGCGCGTGTGCAGCGGGCGCTGCCGCGGCAGCGCAACCCCCCATTAATATGAAATGCGTAACATTTTATACCAATAGGATATACTCACACTAATAATACTATAATATAACCAAAATGTCAAGAAAAATCGCATATTATTACAAAAACCCCCGCGCAAGCTCGTCGCATCGCTCATTCTCGGGGTGTCCGGCGTGCCCTTTAACCCAAACGAACTCGACGGTGTGCATCTCGCAAAGCTCAAGCAGCTTTTCCCACAAATCCGCGTTCAGCGCGGGTTTCTTGTCGGATTTAATCCAGTTGTTTGCCCGCCAGCTTTTCGCCCAGCCTTTTGTTATGCCGTCCGCAACATAGCGCGAGTCGGTCTGCAGGATTACGGAGCAGGGGCGCCTGAGCGCCGAGAGCGCCTCGATTACGGCGGTGAGCTCCATGCGGTTGTTGGTGGTTGCGGGGCTTGAGCCGCTTATTTCCTTTTCGCGGTCTTGAAAGCGCAGAATTGCGCCCCAGCCGCCGGGGCCCGGATTCCCGGAACAGGCGCCGTCGGTGAAAATTTGGATTTTTCCGTCATTTAAGATAGTCATTTTTTATGCCTTTCAACAATATATTCCGTCAATTTCGGCAAAGCTATGCAGGCGGGCAGCATAAATGCCGAGAGAAGAAACGTCACGATATGCATTTGCGGCGTGAACGCCGACACGCCCAGCAGCTCTTCAAAAAACTCAATCCCGAGCGCAAATAAAATCCCGGACACCGCAATGAGCACAAGCTTTTTGCCGTCAATGGGGCGGCAGATTCTGCAAAGTACCGCAAACGAAGCTATGCCGAGAATAAGCGTCGCGCAGGTACGGAATTCCTCCTTCGTGAAATCGAAGACAGCCGAAAAAACAGTAAGCGCAAGGATTCCGAAAACTGCCGAGAGCCCGTAAGGAATTGCTTTCATGAGCACGTTTTTAAGAAACGAGCCGCGGACGAGCGCCGCATTTTTCTCGAGCGCGAGGAAAAGGCTGGGGATTCCAATAAAAGCGCCGTTAATCAGCGTCATTTGAATGGGTGTGAACGGAAACGGCAAGGTTATAAAAAGGAAAAGTACCGCGAGCAGCAGCGAATAGACCGTCCGCGTGAGGAAAAGCCCCGCGCTTCTTTCAAGATTGTTTATGCTGCGGCGCCCCTCTGCGACGATTTTCGGGAGGGATGCGAAGTTGTCGTCTAAGAGTACAAGGCTTGCGACGTTTCGCGCTGCCTCGCTGCCGGACTGCATGGCAATGCCGCAGTCGCTTTCCTTAAGGGAAAGCACGTCGTTAACGCCGTCGCCGACCATGCCTACCGTGTGCTTTTTCTTGAGCGCTTTGATGAGCTCTAATTTGATTTGCGGCGTTACCCGCCCGAAAACAGTGTAATTCTCTGCAATTTCATCAATACGTGAAATATCGGCAATCCTGACGTCGCTCATATCGATGAAATTGCCGGCGTCTTTTACGCCTGAAGCTAATGCCGCATGCATTACGGTCACGGGGTTGTCGCCGGAAATAATTTTTATACTCACGTTTTGTTTATTAAAAAAGCTGATGGTTTTTCGGGCTTCGGGGCGAACTGTGTCACTGATTATAATGTGTGCGGCGGGCTTATCATTTTTTGTAAGTGTCAGCATGCGCTTACCGTCCATTGCTTCCGTTATCCCGGTATAAACCGAGGCGCTTGCCGCGCCGAGCGTAAAGCTGCCGTGCATGCCGAAGTCTGCGCCGCTGTATTTTCTCACGCTTGAAAAAGGTGTGATACTCACTGCCTTCCAGTCGGTATTGCGATTGTATGCGGCGCGGATTGCCGACGCCGTGGGATTTTTATCGGGTAAAACCTGCATTAAGGCGCAGAGCGCGGCTTCAATCTCGCGCAGGCTTGTACCGCCGAGCGGGACTACTTTTTCAAGCGACATACCGCCCGTTGTAAGTGTGCCGGTTTTGTCAAGGCACAACACGTCCACCCGTGCCAGCGTTTCCGCGCAGTACAGATTCCGGGCAAGCGCTTTATGCCGCGAGAGTCTGATAACACTGATTGCCATTACCGCGCTGGTGAGCAGAATCACCCCCTGGGGAATAATTCCGAGCACGCTTGCCACCGTGCTGTTTACTGCGGCGAAAAGCTCCTCGCCGGTAACCCACACCGACTTTGCAAGCATGAAGCCCGCCATGGGAACGATAACAACTGTGAGCCCTTTTACGATTTTTGCGGTAGCCGTACGCATTTCCGAAACGGGTTGCTTGAGGTATTTTGCGCCTTTCATAATGGAAAACGCAAAATTATCCTCGCCGACTTTGCGGACTACCGCCTGCGCTTCCCCGCAGACTATAAAGCTGCCCGCGAGCAGGGAATCGCCCGCTTTTTTAATGACCGGCTCGCTTTCACCGGTGAGCAGGCTCTCGTTAACCTCGAGGCTCCCGCATGTGCTTATAACCTCGCAGTCAGCGGGAATCTGGCAGCCCTCACCGAGGATTATAATATCGCCGAGATTGATACAAGCTATATTAAGTTCGATTATTTCATTGTTTCTTATTATTCTGGCTTTAGTCTGATGAATCAGTGAAAGCCTGTCTATAACGCGCTTTGCGCGCAGCTCCTGAAATATGCCGATAAGCATGTTAGACACGACCACGCCCATAAAAAGCATGTTTTGGTATTCGCCCGTCAGGAATACAGCCGCCGCCAGGCAGAAGTTCAGCAGGTTAAAAAACGTCAGCGTGTTGGTTCGGATGATTTCGGGGACAGACTTTGTGGGAATACTGTAATGGTTCATATTTTCATTAAGTCCTTTCTTCACCAAGGAAAAATGAAAACAACGTTTTCCCCGGTTCACGGGGATTTTGTTTCACACTTGATACTATTATATCACAAAATCGTTGACGTAGCAATGATTTTATGATATACTGGATATAATATATATTTGAGCGTGCTGTAAGCAGGCTGCAAATAGACAAAAAATCGGAGAGGGCGGATAAATGTGACGCACGAGAAGTCATGCGGCGCCATAGTTTACAGGAAATTTCACGGAAACACCGAGATTTTACTCATTAGGCATGTAAAATCGGGTTACTGGTCATTCCCGAAGGGGCATATTGAGGACGGCGAAACCGAGCTCGAAACCGCAGTGCGCGAAATAAAGGAGGAAACAGGTCTTGATGTTTTTGTCGATACCGGCTTCCGTGAAACCGTGACGTTTTCACCGCGGCGCGACGCGCAGAAAACTGTCGTTTACTTCGTCGCCAAGGCGAGAAGCCGCGAAATTCTGCCGCAGGCGGGCGAAATATCGGAAATTAAGTGGGTGGAAATCAGCAAGGCAATCAACCACCTTACATACGATAACGACCGCATTATCGTGAACAGAGCAAAGGCGTTCATCGCGCTGATGAAACACTGACGGACAATTGACAATTGACAATGTACAATTGATAATTAAAATTCCGAATCCTGCTTGCAGCCGCAAGCCCCGCGCAAGGCCGCCCTGCGAACCATGTCAGGCGGGGAACCGAGCAGCATTAAGCGGTAAGCGGCTTGTGTTGCGGTTCAGCCTGCGGCTGCAAGCAGGGTTCGGAAGCCACGGTAAGGAGATTAAGTTTAAAATAAAAAAACTGAATCGGGAGAAACGCTGTTTTCGTGATTCAATCATGAAGAAAGAACTTAATGAAAATAATTATGGCTTATGAAGCAAAGGTTCTTCTTGTTGCAATGAGCAACATTCTCCGCAAATCAAAAGACATAAAAGAAGCTCATAAAGCTCTCGAGGAAATGGCAAATTCCGAGGGCGTAATCTTAAAACCGATTGATGACGAGGGATGCGCCGAGCGCGAATAAGGGCTTCGGGGGCTTGTCCCCCGTCACAAACCTTGAAAGTTGGTGACAACATCTACTTAGCACTATACAGAAAATACCGTCCGGTGACATTTGCAGACGTTTTTTCGCAGGAGCATATAACGAGAACCCTGCAGAATCAAATAAAAAACAATCAAACCGTCCACGCATATCTCTTTACGGGTTCGCGCGGGACGGGCAAGACCACGTGCGCGAGAATACTCGCAAAAGCGCTTAACTGCCGGAACCACGAGGACGGCAACCCCTGCCTTAAGTGCGAAGCATGCGAAGAAATCGAAAAAGGCGCGACGGACATAAGCGAAATCGACGCGGCGAGCAACAACGGCGTTGACGATGTGCGGGTTTTGCGCGAGCAGACGCATTACGCGCCGGTGAGCCTAAAATACCGCGTGTTCATTATCGACGAGGTGCATATGCTTTCTGCAGGCGCGTTTAATGCGCTGCTTAAAACGCTTGAGGAGCCGCCAGCCCATGTTGTTTTTATTTTGGCTACAACCGAGAATCACAAAGTCCCTGCGACTATACTTTCGCGTTGTCAGCGGTTTGAGTTCAGGCGGGTGAATATGGCGGATTGCGCGGAAGCCGTAAAAAACGCCGCCCAAGCCGAGGGTGCAAGCATTACAGATGACGCGGCGGAGCTGATTGCCCGTCTTTCTGACGGCGGCATGAGGGACGCGCTGTCGCTTTTGGAAACGTGCATATCCCACGGCAGTGAAGTCACGGGCGGGGTAGTGCGGGAAGCTGCGGGTGTCGCGGGAAGCGAATATATCTTTGGGATTTCGGAAGCGGTGCTCGCGGGTTCGCCTGTGAACGCGCTTAAAATCATAAACGCGCTGCACGGGCAGTCGAAAGACATGGGCAGGTTTCTGGGGGAGCTCATCGGGCATTACCGCAATCTAATGCTTTTGAAGCTTATTCCTGATGAAACAAGTTTAATCTCATGGCTGCCGGAGGAAGCGGACGATTATCGGCGGCTGGGCGGTATGTACGAACTGCCGGGGATTATGAAGTGCCTTGACACGCTTGAGGAGTATTACGAGCGGATTTCGCGCAGCCGGGATAAGCGGCTTGTTGCGGAGCTTTGCGTGATACAGCTGACAGGTGACAGTGGACAGCGGGTAAAAAACAGCGGACAGCTTACAGGTGATAAGGGACAGCGGAAAGTTGAAAGTGAGCAATTGACATCTGATAATAGACAGTTGTCAGCGGATAACGGACAGGTCACAACTACACCTGCAATTGAAAAACCGCAGGAGATTGCGGAATCCCGGCCGCAAAGCGGTGAATCGCAAGCCGAAACACCAGGCCTTGCGCCGGGCTGGAGCAAAATATTACAAGGGGTTTCACTGCCGCCGGCTAAACTTGAACTGCCGCCTGTACCTGAACCTGTACCTAAGCCTGTACACGAGCCGCCGCCCCTAACCGAAGAACTGCCCTTACCCGAAGAACCACCCTTACCCGAAGAACCGCCGCCGGCTGACAAAATATCGCAGTTTAAAAGCTTGTTAAGTCAAAAAGGAATAGAGGTAAAAGAGAGGTAGGAATTAATCCTCCGTAACGGGGAAAACGAAATATACAATCGAATTAAACCGCGCGGCGGCTATGCGGAAAATACCGCGTTTTGAATAGTGCTTTAACATTTTTGAAGTTAATTGATTATAAACATATTTGCGCAGAAAGGACATTATTAAAATGAAAGCAAGACTGCCTAAAGAATATCAGAATAAAGGCGCGGGGAATATGAATGACATGATTCGCCAGGCGCAGAAAATGCAGGAGCAGATGGGCATAAAGCAAGCCGAGCTCGCCGAGCGCGAGTGGAGCACGACTGCGGGCGGCGGCATGATTGAGCTGACGATGACGGGCGCGCATGAGCTTCGCTCCGTGAAAATCAAGCCCGAGCTCATCGACCCCGACGCGCCCGAGGACCTGGAGGACATGATTATTGCGGGCGTCAATGCGATTATAAAGCTGGTTGATGACGAGTCAGCGGCGGAGATGGAGAAGATTTCGGGAGGGCTCAATATACCCGGAATGGGGTTTTGATAGAAAAGGAGAAAATCATGGCAACGAATAATGAATTATTTGCAAGCATCGCATTAGTAAAGGGTTTGCTTGACACTGACAACGTAGAAACTTTAAAAAAAGTTATTGACGAGATTTATGTTAAACTCGGCGGCAGCAATATAGAGAAAGAAGACGAAACGAAAAAATAATATGACAAAGGAATTGTTTCCTTAATATTTTGTGCGGCGGCTATTCACGGCGCCGTTTTGGGGTGCGCGGAGGATTAACGGCTAAAACTCGGTCATCTCCTGCATGAACCTGCAGCCAATCCAGAAGCCCTGCTTGAAATTCTCGACAGAGCAGCGGTTGTTGAACTCATTATGAGCGTCGGCGTACCTGATGAGAAGCGCGGTTTCTTCTTCATTAAATTTTTTCATAAGCTCTTCCCAAAGCTCTTCTGCATGAAGCTTTAATTCTTGATTTACATTCGTTTTGTTGACGTATTTGGTGAAAAACGAATCGAGTATGTCGTACATTTTATTATTCCCCTTTCAAAAACAATACTAAAAAGTAGTATAATTATATTATAACAATACTTTAAAGTATTGTCAATGCTTTTTGGAGATTTTTATGATAAACTTTGCAGAGCATATAAGAAATATAAGAAAATCTAAAAGCCTGACTCAGAAAGAAGTCGCTGAGGGAATAGGCGTAGATGAATGTGTTTATCAAAGATATGAGAACAATAAAGCGAAACCCTCGTTTGAAAATATTATCGCCCTTGCGGATTTTTTTGATATATCTGCTGATTATTTGCTGGGACGAAAGGAAGAATAAATGGCTGAATACACCCCGCTGCCTTTGATAATCGCTGGTTTCGTTGACGTATTTGGTGAAAAACGAATCGAGTATGTCGTACATTATCAAATTCTCCTTATTAAATATTACGAGGCATACCTCGTATTTTCATTATAACACGAGATATACCACGTGTCAATACTTTTGGAGATTTTTATGAATAATTTCGGTGAACATTTAAAATCTATAAGAAAAGCAAAAAAAGTAACTCAGAAACAGGCTGCAAAAGCAATTAATGTATCTGAACGCTCATATCAAAGTTATGAAATTAATGAATCAAAGCCTTCTTTTGATTCTATTATCGCCCTTGCGGATTTTTTTAATATATCTGCTGATTATTTGCTGGGACGAAAGGAAGAATAAATGGCTGAATACACCCCGCTCCCTTTGATACTCGCCGCCGAGCAGTTCGCGAAGCTGCCCGGAATCGGCATGAAAACCGCGCAGAGGCTCGCCTATCACGTGCTCAACATGACCACAGACGATGTCGGGCACTTTGCGAACACGCTAATTACGGCGCGGGAAAGCGTCCGCTGCTGCAGCGTTTGTCAGAACTTCACCGAAAAGGAAACCTGCGTGATTTGTACGGACGAACGGCGAATGAACGACGTGATTTGCGTGGTGGAGTCGCCGCGGGACGTGACCGCAATCGAGCGCGCGGGCGGCTTTGAGGGGAGCTATCACGTGCTGCACGGGCTGCTGTCGCCCATGGACGGCACGGGCCCTGAGCAGATTCGCATGAAGGAACTGATGGCGCGGCTTTCCGGCGATGTGGCTGAGGTAATCATGGCGACGAATCCGACGGTTGAGGGCGAGGCGACCGCGAGCTACATTTGCCGCCTGATTAAGCCGATGGGGATAAAAGTTTCGCGGCTGGCGTACGGGCTGCCGGTGGGGGCGAGTTTGGAGTTCGCGGACGATGTGACGCTGGTGAGGGCGATGGAGAACAGGAATCTGATATGAAAACAGGGGCGGATTTACCGCCCCTTAAACTTTGCTATTCTCTAAACTCAAACAGTTTGTAAACAGGTATGTCCAGCGCCTTTGCGATTCCGAAAACAACATCGAGCGAGGGTGCGGAATGTCCGTTTTCGATTTTACTTAAATGCGATGGCTCTGCAATACTTATTAATTCTGATAATATCTCTTGTGACATTCCTCTATCTTTTCTGTAATAATTAATGTTTAACCCAAGTTTTCTATAACTTTCAGAATATTTATCTTTCACGTTATCACCTCATTATTAATGATAACGTGTTTTTTATTAAACATTAATGTGAATACAATACATATAATTGTATTGACAGTACATGTATATTATGATATAATACAAATTAATGGCGTATGAACGCTAAACTTAATCATTGGGGGACAGATAAATGAAGAGGATAGTTAGTTTTATTTTAGTTTTGGTTTTAGGGCTGCTGATAATTTCGGGTTGCAGCGGCTCATCTAAGTTAGTAGGTACATGGATAACTGAAAATAGCGACGCTCCTGTTTTTGTTTTTTATGACGACGGAACATATGTATGGATAAGCTGGCGTGACGGAGAGTATAAAATTGATGGTAATACATTGCATTTAAAACAAACTTATACGAGTAACAGGGGAGGCGGCGTTGATAATTATTTCTATAATTTTGAGATTAGCGGAGATAAATTAACGTTGACATGGCAATCGGGGGCAACTGACTATAACCACTCGGGTACTTATATAAGATTAAAATAACAATCAAATCGGGTACAATCACCGCGATTACGCCCGATTACATTTATTGGCAAAAATTTACAAATGTGATATAATATAGCTCTGACAGAGGTTGTACCACGCACAAAATGCGGAAAATAGGTGGTTGGCTGAACCCCATCTTCAAGGAAAGGGGTGATGCGCTATGGATACGGTGATGACGTTACTGGCACTATACTTAATGTTTCGTATAATCCAAGACATAGAAAAAAGACCGCCCACCGACTAAAGTGACAGTCTTTTGACCTAAGCTTTCAGCCGACCGCTTACCGGTACAGCCTTTGTCATTTCTATTCTACCACAAAAAATGCGTTTTGTCAAGTCTTGCTTAATCACTCAAACGTATCCTCTTCATCCCGCTCGTTAAACAGCTTGACCAGCGCCTCCATCTCCTCCTCGGTCAGCGTTATGCCTTTGCCCATACGTTCGCGGTCGGGCGACCAGTTGCGGATATCGTACTTTGGCGGATTGTCGTTCCAGCTGACCATGTTGAGCTCAACTTTCCAGCCCTTTGCGTTCTCGGACATAACGCCGAGTTCCTTTGTGATTTCGTACTTAATTTCTGCCATTTCTTAATAGTCCTTTCTTAAGTTTGTTTTATCGGGTAGCTTCGTTTTCCCCGATTCAGTAGATTTAACTGCCCGGTTTTTACCTTTGTCCTTTTTTAAGTTTGTTTTATCGGGT
>Ga0123353_10000886_pt1 | contig 36549 bp, 31 predicted proteins | sample TergutLab28metaG_3_FD_92763 | JGI IMG/M metagenome (GOLD analysis project Ga0123353, IMG submission 92763) | Labiotermes labralis P3 segment gut microbial communities from Petit-Saut dam, French Guiana - Lab288 P3 | ecosystem: Host-associated > Arthropoda: Insects > Digestive system > Gut ... | reverse complement strand
GAATACGACCATATCGGCAAACAAAACGCCCTTGACTTCCACGCCCGCTGCCGAGATGAGATATGCGCCTATCCATGTGATCGCGAGCGTGAGCCCGCCCATCACCAGATTCATAAGGGGCATCATAAAGGCCATGGCGCGGTTGGTAAAGAGTTGTGTCCCCGTCAGTTCCGCATTGGCCTGCTCAAATCTCTCTTCTTGATACGCTTCGGCGTTATAGGCTCGCACAACCCGCAGCCCCATCAGGTTTTCCCGCGTCACCCGCGTGATATTGTCGGTCAGCACCTGCATTTTTCGGAACTTCGGCATGACGAAAACGATCATCAGCGTCACGGTAACCAGAACGATCAAAACGCCCACGCCCGTTACAAGCGACCATTGCCAGCCCTGACCCGCTATTTTTGTCAGCGCCCATACAGCCGTGATGGGAGCCTTGAACAGCAATTGCATGGCCATGGTGATAAACATCGTCACCTGCATAACGTCGTTCGTGGAACGCGTAATCAAACTGGAGGTGGAGAAACGGTTGATCTCCTCCATGGAAAAGCTCTCCACCTTGTTGAAGAGCAGGCTGCGTACGCGCTGTGAGACGCCGGCGGCTATGCGCGCCGCGAAGTAGCCCACAATGACGGCACCGACCAGGCTGCCCAACGCGCAAAGGAGCATCATGCCCCCCGCACGCCAAATATCGGCCAGGGCGCTTTCCTGGTTAATGAGCATCGTAATCTCTTTCATATAATCGGGCATTGCAATATCCAGCCAGACCTGCGCGACGATAAAGAGCAGGCTGATACCAAACAGGAGCCATTCTTTGGGCTTGAGATACTTAAATATTTTGAGCATATATCTTATCCTTCCTGTGATTTGTTTTCTTCTGACATCAGAGCCGCCAATCTACCCATGATGCGCACGTGCTCCCTTGCGTCGTTTTCGCCCAGCAGGCGGAGCATTTCGGCCGTGGACTGCATCTGGTTCCGCATATGCGCTTCCGCCAAATCTATGCCTTCGGGAGTGATGGTAATCAGAATCCTGCGTCGATCGCTGTTGTCTATGTGACGGATGATCAGTCCCTTTTTCTCTATGCCGTTCAGGGTCTGCGCGATACGCGCGGCACTGACCTGCATATCCTGCACTATATCGCCGGGCTGGACATTGTCACCTCGGTTTGCGATAAAGTGCAAAACCCGCTTTTCCCCCTGCAAGCCCTCCTCCATATCCTTTTGCATCCGCGCCTTGCGAAGCGCGTGCATGTTCTCGAGCAGTTCGACAGCCAGCGCATCGTAATCCATAAAATTATTCCCCTCTCTTAATTATTAATACTATTAAATAATACATGCGCACATACCGCTTGTCAAGCGGGGAATTGGGGCGTTATTGTGACAAATGCAAGGGAATAATCCGTCAAACAGCCGTTTACAAACGCGCGCACATCTGCTATAATCTATTCTAAGTAAGACTGGGCGTTTTGTCGCGCCATAAATACAATAGGAGAACAGAATGAAAGACTACACCGCAAAAGACATTCGCAATATCGGCGTGTTCGGACACGGCGGCGAAGGCAAATCCACAATCACCGAGGCCGCATTGTACACGGTCGGCCTGGTGGATCGCATGGTGCCCGGCACCGCAACGACGGACTTTGATCCCGAGGAAATCAACCGCAAAATTTCCATCAACCTCGCGCTCGCGCCCTTGGAATGGAAGAACACGAAGATCAATATAATCGACGCGCCGGGCGGCTTCGATTTCTACGGCGAGGTCGCCGCTGCATTCGCCCTCTGCGACAGCGCGCTCATCGTGGTCGGTGCCGTTTCCGGCCCCGTGGTCGGCACCGAAAAGGCGATGGCTTTGAGTCGCGCGCAGGGCAAGCCGCGGCTAATGGTGATCAACCAGATGGATCGCGAAAACGCCAACTTTGAGAAGGTGATGGCCGCCGTCAATGAAAAGTTCGGCCCCTCGGTCGTGCCCATCCAGCTGCCCATCATGGAGGGCAGCAACTTCATCGGCTATGTGGATATCATCAATATGACGGCCAAGAAGTTCGACGGCAAGGGCGAGAAGGATATGCCCCTCCCCGCCGCGCTGAAAGACAAGGCGCAGGCCCTCTATGAGCAGCTCACCGAGGCCGCCGCCGAGACGGACGAGGAACTGATGGAAAAGTTCTTCGAGGATGGCGAGCTCTCCCGCGAGGATATCCTGCGCGGTCTCAGCGTCGGCGTACAAAACGGCGATACCACCCTCGTCGTCTGCACGGCTGCCCAGGCCAACCTCGGCATTGCGGCCCTGTTGGACAATATCGTCCACTATCTGCCCGCCGCCGTGGACGCGAAACTGCCCGTGGCCTACAGTCTCAAGACGGATGCAGTCATTGAGCTGACCCGCGACGGCAAGCTGGTGGCGATCGTCGCCAAAACGGTCAACGACCAGTTCGGCAAGTTCTCCATCGTCAAGGTTCTGCGCGGCACCCTCGACCTCAATGTCGCGCCCTATAATATCAACTCCGAGAAGAGCGAAAAGCCCTCCTCGCCCTATCTGCTCCGCGGCAAAAAGTCCATCGGTATAGATAAGCTCTGCGCGGGCGATATCGGCGCACTGGCCAAGCTGCAATTCACCAACACGAACGATACCCTGTGCGACGCGGCGGATCCCGTGCGCGTCGTACCCATCGCGTTCCCGCAGGCCTGCATCAATATGGCGGTCTCCTCCAAGAAGCAGGGCGAAGAGGACAAGGTTATCGCGGGTCTCCAGCGCCTGCGCGAAGAGGACCCCACGATCCGCATCGAAAAGAACGCGGAGACGGGCGACGTGCTGATAGGCGGTCTGGGCGAGAAGCATATCGACGTGGTATGCTCCAAGCTGAAGAACAAGTCCAACGTGGAAGCCCAGCTCTCCGATCCCTCGATCCCGTATCGCGAGACCATACGCGGCACAGCCGAGGCCGAAGGGAAGCACAAGAAGCGGTCGGGCGGCAGCGGCCAGTTCGGCGTCGTGCAGATGCGTTTCGAGCCCGCGCCCGAGGGTACGGACTATGAGTTCGTCAACGCCATCGTCGGCGGCGTCGTGCCGAAGGAATATGTCCCCGCCGTGGAAAAAGGCTTAAAGGAAGCGATGCTTCGCGGCGTGCTGGCGGGCTATCCCATGGTCGGCCTGAAGGCCACGCTCTATGACGGCAAATATCACCCGGTCGATTCCAAGGAAGTCGCGTTCAAGAGCGCGGCCCGTCTCTCCTATAAGGCGGCCTGCGTCAAAGCCAATCCCGCCCTGATCGAGCCAATCTATCTCTATAAGATCACGGTTCCCAGTGACTACGTGGGCGACGTTATCGGCGACCTGAACCGCCGCCGCGGCAGAATGCTGGGCATGAACCCGGTCGACGGCGGCACCGAAGTCGCCGCCGAAGCTCCCCTCTCCGAGATGCTGAAATATGCCACGGACCTCCTGTCGATGACCCAAGCCCGCGGCTCCTTCTCCTCCGAGTTCGTCCGCTACGAGGACGTCCCCGGCAACATCGCGCAAAAGATCATCGAACAAGCCAAGCGCGAAGAGGAAGACGAGGAATAAGGTAATAAGTAATAATGCAGAATGCAGAGAAGCTTGTATACCAAGCTCTCTGCATTCTGCATTACCCTTTATTACTTGCTAAACCCCTCTCTGCATTCTGCATTATTACCTGTTACCTATCCCCAAATACTTCTCCCTCGTCGCCTGCCCGCCGCGCACATGCCGCTCGGCCAGATTCACATCCAGCACCGCGCGCACCTTCGCGTAAAGCGCGGGGTTCAATTGCATCAGCCGCGTCGTCACATCCTGATGCACGGTCGATTTCCCCGCGTGAAAAACCCGCGCCGCGTCGCGCACGGTCGCGTGGTGCTCCAAAATATACTGCGCTTCCCTGTAAATCCGCTCTTCCGCATGCCGCATAGCGCGCCCCCCCATTACCCGTTTGTACAGGGTATGAGGGAAAGCGTGCAAAAATACAAGAAAGCGATGCAACTTTTCCGCACTTTGCGTGGTATACTTTGTGTGGAGTTATGAGTGAATAGTTGCACCGTGCCGATGTATCGGCACGGTAGAAAAATCCCTTCGGGATTTCTGGTTCAATCAGGAATCGCTTGCGATTCCTACCGCAACTCTTCACTCTTCACTCGAGGGAGGACAGCTAAGTGCAATTCACCTTGTACATCACCCACCAATGCAACCTGCGCTGCCGCTACTGCGGGCAGCACAAGGGAAACATCCATATGTCCGCCGACACGGCTTTCGCCGCGATAGACCTCGCGCTGGAATATGGCGGTTCCGCCGTGGGCATAGGTCTGTACGGCGGCGAGCCGCTGCTCTGCCGCGAACGGATCGCGGAGCTGATCGGATACGCCCACGCGCACAAGGCGCAGGGGCAGAAGCTGTATTTCAAAATCACTACGAACGGCACGCTCTTGGATGCGGATTTTATCGCCTTCGCTAAGCGCGCGGGTATCATCATTTCCTTGTCGCTCGACGGCACGCAGGTGGCGCACGACCGCAACCGCATGAACGCGGCGGAGGAAGGGAGCTATGAGAAGGCCGTCGCCCACGCCCCGGCTCTCCTGGCCGCCAACCCCTATACCGCCTGCATGATGACGCTTTCGCCCAACAATCTGGCGGTTTATGCCGACTCCGTACGCCATATCTATGCCCTCGGCTTCCAAAACCTCGTCGTCTCGCCCGACTATTCCGCCACATGGACGGACGCGGATTTGGCCGAACTGGAAAAACAGTATGATACCCTCGCGGACTGGTACTGCGCCGAGACACGCGCCGAACGCAAATTCTTTTTCAGCCCCATAGACAGCAAAATCAACAGCCGTGTCAACCGCCGCACCTTCTGCAAGGAACGTTGCAAATTAGGCTATGAGCAAATCTGCATCGACACGGACGGCAAACTCTATCCCTGCACGCAGTTCGTCGGCAATCTCGCCTATTGCATCGGCGACCTGGAGCATGGTATAAATGAAAGCAGGCGCATGGAAGTATACAGCGAGAGTCGCGGCGCGCACCCCCTATGCAAAAAATGCGCGCTCAAAGACCGCTGCCTGCAAAGCTGCCGCTGCATCAATATGGCATCGACGGGCGACCCCATTTCGCCCTCCCCCCTGCTCTGCGCCCACGAGCGCATCCTGATCGCTGCCGCCGACCGTGCCGCAAGCACCCTATTCGCCGAGCGCAGCGGCATGTTTATCCAGAAACACTATAACAAACACTATCCGCTGGTGTCGCTGGTTGCGGAGACGGATAGTATTCCACGAATTTCATGATCTGTAGGGTTGAAAGGGATTAACCATGAGCATAAGGAAAACAAAGATCATTTGCATATTGGCATCACTCTTGGTGCTTGCCCTCCTCTGCGCCTGCGTCGGCACAGGCGAACCCGCCGCGACGGAAGAGCCGGTATTCACCCCAGAAATTATTTTGATGCTGGAACCTACGGAAGCACCCACCGCCGAGCCGACAGAAGAATCCGTACCATCCCCTACCTATACCGGGATTTCTAATACCTTCGCGCCGGGACAAATCCAACGCATTGGCGCAAAACCTGTTATCTATTTGTATCCCGAAAAACCCATCGAAGCGACCGTCCAACTGCGATATAAAGGCACTCTGGACTTCACATACCCAAGCTACGATAACGGTTGGCGCGTAAAGGCTTCCCCCGATGGCACGCTGATCGACCTCCGCGACGGCAGGGAGTATTCCTATCTGTTTTGGGAAGGCCATAACGAAGCGGACTATGATTTCAGCCGCGGCTTTGTTATCAAGGGTGAAGATACCGTTGCATTTTTGCAGGAAAAGCTCGCCTATATGGGTCTTTTGCCGAAAGAATACAACGAATTTATTGTGTATTGGCTTCCGCAGATGCAGAATAACGCGTATAATCTAATCACGTTCCAAGGTGAGGCCTACATCAACACGGCTGAATTGATCATAGCCCCCGCGCCGGACAGCATCCTGCGCGTCTTTATGGTTTTTCTCCCATTGGATGCTCCGATCCAAATCGAAGAACAAACACTAAGCCCCTTCACCCGAACGGGATTCACCGTCATCGAATGGGGCGGCTGCGCGATCGTCCCATAACCCTGCCCGAATTACAACAAGGAGGTCTCCCATGCAACTCCAACCCGTCAAAAAATCCAATCCCCAATACCCCGAGGCTCACGGCACCGATTTGCAGACCCTCCTGCGCCAAAACGCACCCCTGCGCTGGAAGCGTTCCGCCCCCGCGATGGCGCTGCTGGGCGCGCTGACGCTCACAACGATAGCGGGCTGCCGCATGATAGCGCCGCCCTTGGACGGCGATATGCTGCCGCCCGAGACGACGCGGGGTATGCAGACCGAGGAGCCACTGCCGTTGCTCGGCAGATATGCACCCCCCGAAGCTGTCATCGGCATGCAGACCGAGGAGCCATATTGGGACATACCCGGCGAATTCACGCCCCCCGAAAGCACCCGCACCATGCAAATGGCCCCGATCTTCCCCGGTGAACTGCCCGCAGGCAACTTTATCCCCGATCCCGCGCCGGGCGAAAAGCCGCCTGTCAAGCAACTATCCTTGCAAGAGCAAGGTCTCGAGTTGCGCCAGCTCGGCAACTTCCCCATGTTTCCCTATCTTTCCGAAGCGGACGCCCTGCAAATCATCACAACCACGCTCGAGGAAGCGGGACTGACGGTCACAACCACGCAAAAACAGGTGTTCGTCCCGCGTGGCGAGGATTTATACAGTGTATGGACTTTCGATCTGGCCGTCGCGGGCGCGGCGGAGCCCGTCTATATCGAATGGCTGCCAAGCTATAGCGAGGACAGCGCGGCGGAGCGCGCCGAGCGCGAAGCTCTGTTGCCGACAAACACAAGCAAGGGCGGCGCATTGGACGGCGCGGTCGTCATTGGCTCCAACTTCCATTCCTTCAATACAAAGAGGGACGCGGAACAAATCCGCGAACAGCTAACGACCGCCGAGGACGCCAGCACGGGCGCGATCTTCTATATGCAGGAATCGGCCCTGCCCGAACTGAGCCTGCGCGCGCAGGTGCGGGAATTCGTGGAATGGCTGAAAACGGTAGGCCTGATTTAATACCACGCGCCCATAAATGCGTGCGCGGTATAGCCCATATCAAAACAAAATGTCACATAAACGCGAAAACTTCACGCAGGATTTGCGGTTTTGTTTCGTATGTGCTAAAATGAAAACACTTATATTATTAGCCGCTCGAAAGGAAAACATATTTTGAGAGCCCGAAAGATGAAATTCCTGATCGTTTTCTTAGTCCTCGCCGTCTTCGTGGTGTTGCTGTTCTCCACGCGCTGCAATGCCGAAGACCTCGGCATCGTGCAGGGCGATCGCTGTCCCATCATCGTCACGGAGATTGTGACGAGCAACAAGGGCGTCGCGATGGCGCCGGACGGTTCCGCGGCGGATTATTTTGAGCTCTTTAATTCGGGCAATACAGACTATTCCATAGCGGGCTTCGGGGTTTCCCAGCGTGAAGATAAGATATGGGTTTTCCCTGCGGGAACCACCATTGCGGCGCAAAGCTATATGGTCGTTTGGTGCACGGGCAAGGGGAAGACGAACGGCGACCTCGCATCGGGAAATGTCACCAACTTCAAGCTCAGCAGCGGCGATGTCCTGCGCTTCACTGACGCATCCGGCAACTTACTGATGGTAAAGGAGCTGCCCGATATCTTCTCGGGCCACGCGCTCCTCTATGATATCGCAACCCACACCTGGTCGGAGGGCGAGCCCAGTCCCGGCTATCCGAACACGCCCGAGGGCATCGCCGCGTTTCAGGCGAGCAAGCAGGCGAATGCCGTCAGCCATGTCGCCAACAGCGGCGTCTATATCTCCGAATTTATGGCCAGCAACGGCGGCACCCTGCGCCTGCCCGACGGCAGCTTCGGCGACTGGATAGAACTGCACAACACGACGAACGAATCCAAGAACCTGCGCGGTTGCGGTCTCTCCGACAACGCCGCAAAGCCCTATAAATTCACCTTCCCCGACAGTGCACTGTCCATCATCCCCCCGGGCGGCTATCTCCTCATCTATTGCACGACCGAGCGCGTAGAGGGCTATCTCTGCGCCAGTTTCGGTCTGTCGAGCATGGGCGAAACCCTGATTTTGAGCGCGCCCGACGGCGGCATATTGGACTCCGTGAGCTTTGGCCCGCAAAAGACCGATTTCAGCTATATGCGCCCCTTTGACGAGGCGGGCAGGATGCGCTTGGATGCGGGTTTCGTCGAAACGGACTTGCCCAGCCCCGGCTATCCCAATACCTATGCCGGATGGGCTGCCTTCGACGCGGCCAACAACCAGGGCTTAGGCGTGCGGGATATCACGATCTCCGAGGTGTTGAACGCGGGCTATACCTATTATGTGGACGCCAACGGCCGCCCGCAGGATCGCTATCTCGGCGAATGGGTGGAATTGTTCAATAAATCCGATCATCACGCCGACCTTGCGGGCTGGTCGCTTTCCGACAAGCCGGGCGGCGCGGGACGCTGGGTTTTTCAGGAAGGAACGGGTATCGCCGGTAAAGGATACCTGGTCGTACTCTTAAAGGGCGGGACGCCGCCGGACAGGAACCAGAGCTATCTGCAGTTAAATTTTGACCTGAACGACGAAGGCGAAACCCTCTATCTCTTTGATCCGTCGGGAGAACTCGTGGATCGCGTCCGCATGCCCAAGGCGCATGCGGGCGTCTCCGTCGTGCGCCTGGCGGATGGAAGTTGGGGCCTTTCCGATACGCCCACGCCCAACGCGCCGAACACGAACACGCGGCAGGGGCGCTGTGAAACGCCGGTCTTTTCCGTCACGGGCGGTCTCTATCACATGGCGCAGAGCGTCAGCATCAGTGTGCCGGAAGGCAGCTATGTCACCTATACCACCAACTGCGACGATCCCAAGGCGGGCGATACGCGGGTCACGCCGGGCCAATCCATCCCCGTCACCGCGAACACCGTGCTCCGTGCCCGCGCCTTCGACAGCGCGGATGCGCGGTTTGCAAGCGATATTGCGACGGCCACCTATGTCATCGTCGGGCAGGAGGAGACCTATGAGGCTCACAATACCGAGATGAACATGGTCTTTTTGGTGACGGACCCCAAAAATCTCTTCGATCCCACCATCGGCATCTATGTGCTGGGCAACGACTATGAGGGCGCCCAGGTAACCCCCTGGCGTCCTACGGATTACACGCACAAATGGGCGACCTCCACCAAGGGCGCGAACTTCAACCAACGAGGCCGCAGCTGGGAGCGCCAGACCCACTTCAGCTATACCTCCAAGGGCGGTGGCGAACTCCTCTTTGAACAGGATATCATGCTCCGCATCTTCGGCGCCTATTCCCGCGCGAACAACCAAAAGGGCTTCGGTCTCATCACGCGTAAGGGCTATGGCGGCACCAGTCTCGACTTTCCGTTTTTCGCGGAGAAGAACCGCCCGTTTGAATCCTATAATTCATTGGTTCTGCGTTGCGGCGCGAACGACAACAGCCGCAGCAAAATGCGCGACGTGATGATTCAAGCGCTGATGGAAGACGCGGGTATGAATATGGCCACGCAGGCCTTTATCCCCTGCGCCGTATATCTGAACGGCAAATATTGGGGCATGTATTATCTGCGTGAAAAGATCAGCCGCAGTTTCTTCGCCCAGCACTATGGTGTGAAGAATCCCGACAGCATCGACGTACTCGTCGGCAGCGGGACGATCACGTCCGCCGGCGACCCAAGCGCCGCGGGGGAATACCAGGCGCTGCTGGAGTACTGCAGGGCGAGGAATGCAAAACTGAGTGCGGAGGACTATGCCTATCTCTGCAAATACATCGACGTGGAAAACTTCGCCCTCTATATGGCGCAGGAGATCGCCGTGGGCAACACGGATACGGGCAACATCAAATTCTGGCGCAGTTCCGAGCTGGACGGCAAGTGGCGCTGGCAGATCTATGACTATTGTTGGGCGTTCAACGGTGACGATGATAAGGAAGACGCGTATACGGTCGGCTATCGCCGCGACTTTTTCTCGAAATACCTGCATCCCGAAGGACACGGCGCGAACAGGGGCTACTCCACGGTGCTGATGCGCAGTCTGCTCTCGCGCAACGAGTTTGTTGAAATTTTCCTGCGCTATTGCGCATTGATGGTAAATAAGGTATACTCAACGGAAGCGATCCACGGTAAATTGGAAGAGATAGTGTATCTCGTAAAATCGGAGATGCGCTGGGACTTCGAGCGCTGGGGTATGACCATCGCGCTGTGGGATCCTGCCCAAGATCAGAACAAGCGTTTTGCGGAGCACAATACGGACAGGATACGCCTGCAGGCGGACAGATACCCTGACTATTTCCTGAAATATGTCCAGCAATGGATCAACAACAACACGAATTATACCCTCAACGACGCGAAGATGTATGAAATCTTCGGCAGAAAGAGCAGTTTATAGTGGCGGTGCAACAGCATAGTGCCTACAGGCACGAGCAAAAATATGTGCTGGATCTGGCGGAAGCGGAGCTTCTCGCCATGCGTTTGCGCTTGAGCATGGAAAAGGACCCGCACGCCCTCCAGAGTGGCGGCACCTACCATATACGCAGTCTCTATTTCGATGATCCCTATGACAGCGCCATCGCCGAGAAGATTGCGGGCGTGGAGTTCCGCAATAAGTACAGGATACGCATCTACAACCTCTCCGACCGCACGATCAAGTTCGAGCGCAAGCACAAGAACGGCGCCTATATCAAGAAGGAGAGCCTGAACCTCTCCCGCGCCGAGGCCGAGGCCCTGATCGCCGGGCGCATAGAATTCCTGTTCGGTCGCGAAGAATCCTTCGCGCGCGAGATGTACGCCGCCCTGCGCACGCGCGCCCTGCGCCCCAGGGTCTTGGTGGACTACACGCGTGAGCCCTTTCTCTTTGCGCAGGAGGATGTGCGCATCACCTTCGACCGCGATATCCGCACGGCCTATCGCTGCACGGACCTCTTCAACCCCTATGCGCCGACCATCCCCGCGCAGGCCTATCGCGGCTGCTGTATATTGGAAGTGAAATACAATCGGTATCTCCCCGCCTATATACGCGGTCTCATTCAGGTGAATGCCCGGCAGCAGACGGCTGCCAGCAAATATATCTACTCCCGGCAATTTGAGTATTAAAAACGGATATAAAAGGAGCAAACCCCATGGCAGAATTTTTCAGTTACGTCTTTCACATGAATACCTTCCAACCCTGGCTCACCGTCTTCACGGTGTTTGTCGGTCTGGCGCTCGGCTTGTTCATCTTCCTGATCTATAAGGTCACCTTCACGGGCGTGCTGTATTCCCGCAGTTACAACCTCTCGCTCGTGATGCTCACCATGGTGTCCTCGCTGGTGATCATGTTTATGAGCAACAACGTCAAGCTCAGTCTCGGCATGGTCGGCGCGCTGTCCATCGTCCGTTTCCGCACGGCGATCAAGGACCCGATCGATACGGTCTTCATGTTCTGGGCCATCGCTGTGGGCATCGCCTGCGGTGCGCAGTACTTTATCGAGGCGATTATCGGCACCTTCCTGATCGGCATCATCATGCTGATACTCTGCAGCATCAAGAAGAACGCCGCGCTGCCGTTTTTGCTGATCATCCACTATGACCCCGCCGCCAACGGGCAGATCCGCAAGATGGTCGCGCAACTGCCGCACGCCCGCTTAAAGAGCCGCACCGAGCAGCGCGACGGCGTGGAGCTGGCCATCGAACTGCGCGTACGCGACAACGAAACCGGCTTCGTCTCCAAGTTTATGCAGGTGGAGGGCGTGTATGACGCCACGCTGATTGCGCACCAGGGAGACATGATTTCTTAAACTGGGGTATATGATTCTGTAGGCGGATATGCTATAATGTTTCCGTATGACGCGCGCAGGAGCATATGCGCGGCATACGCAACATAAAAAATCATCATTGGAGGTAAAGAAGATGGAACAACAACCAAGCAAGGGCAAGGCAATAGGCCTGTCCATCCCGGCGTTGGCGCTCGGCATCGCCGCGTTCACGCCTTATGTCGGATGGATATTCGCCATCGTCGCGCTGATATTCGCGAAGAAGGCGCTTCCGGAATGCGAAGCTGTGGGCTTCCCCACGGGTATGGCCAAGGGTGGTAAGATCTGCGCCATCATCGGCCTAATCTTCGGTATCGTCTTCACGATCATACTGATTGTTGGCATTATTGCCGCTGCCACAGCGGCGCCCTACTATTCGTATCCGTATTAATCCCTGCAACAGCCGTGCTGGGGCGCATATGCATGCATGTGCATGCGCCCCCGCGCGGCCCTTTTTTCTTTTCCCGGTCAACCCGAATCAACTGTGAGGTGGTTTTTTCTTGGACGCAAGTCCGCTCCCCGGTAGTCCCGTTCCCATAGGCAGTATACTCGTCACCCTGCTGCTGCTCGTTTGCAGCGCGTATTGTTCCGCCGCCGAAATGGCGATCACCTCCGTCAACCGCATACGCATGGAAGGCTTGGCCGAGGACGGCAGCCACCGCGCCCGCCGCGTGCTGCGCATCCTCGAATGCTATGACCAGACCCTCGTCACCATCTTAATCAGCAACAATTTGGTCAATATCGCCTGCGCTTCCCTCGTCACGCTCCTGTTCACAAATGCGTGGGGCCAGGGCGCACTCGCTTCCGCCGCCGTCGTATTGACCGCGGTCGTGCTCCTGTTCTGCGAAATTTTGCCCAAGTCCTATGCCAAAAACCATGCCGAAACCCTCGCCCTGCGCATCTCCTCGTCCCTGATTCTGCTGATGGGCCTGCTTTCGCCCGTCACAAAGCTCCTCTCCCTCTGGACAGGCTTCTTGCAGAAGAAGGCCAAATCCGAGCAGGTGACTGTCACGGAGACCGAGCTGACCGAGCTTATTGAGACGGCGGTCCGCGAAGGTGCCTTGGATGAGGAGACCACGGAATTGGTGCAGTCCGCATTGGAATTCACGCGGCGCAGTGTCCGCGAGGTAATGACCCCCTGGGCGCGCGTACAATATATCCGCACCGACACCCAACCCACGAAAATCATCGAGCTGATCCGCAGCACAACCCATTCCCGCCTGCCCGTATTGGACGCGGGCGATGTCGCCGTCGGCGTGCTGCAAATCCGCCGCTTTCTGAAAGCCTATATGCAGCGGCAGGGCCACGTCTCCCCGCGCCGCGTGATGGAGGCCCCCTATTTCGCGTCCGCCGACGAGCCGATAGACGAGCTGCTCCCGCATATGAGCGCGCAGAAATGCCACCTTGCCTTTGTGCGTGATGCCGAGGGCGCCCTGGTCGGCATCGTCACGGTCGAAGATATCGTCGAGGAGTTGTTAGGCGAAATCTACGACGAGGAAGACCCCGAACAGCCGGGGGTGGGGGAGGGCATCGTATGACAACCATAGCGCTCTACATCCTCTGCATCGCCGTCGCCGCCTTCTTCGCCGCCGCCGAATATGCCTATTCCGCGCTCAACCCCCTCCGCCTGCGCCATATGGCCGAGGAGAAAAAGGGGCTCTACCGCCTGACCCTGCGCAATCACAACGACGGGGAAGCGACGCTGGTCGCCAACCTTTTGGGCAGCAACCTCGCCGCGATCGCCGCGGGTTCGCTCTCCACCTTCTTTGTCGTCAAACTCTGGGATCCGGCTTTCGCGTGGGTGGCGACCCTCGTCACCACCATACTATTGGTCTTCTTCGCCGAGATCACGCCCAAAATCCTCGCGAACGCGCGCGCCATCGCCACAGCAAAGCGGGTTGCCATCCCCCTCCGCATCTGGATGATCCTCATCTTCATCCCACTCATCATCTTCCGCGCCCTGCTCCGCCTGTTCAATCGCATCTGGAAAAAGGGCAGGGTCCCCTCCGTCACCGAGGAGGACATAGAGGTCTATTTGGAAAAGGCCGAGGACGAGGGTACGGTCGACGAGGACACCGTGGAACTACTCCAGTCCGCGCTGGACTTCGACGATATGGCCGCCTACGATATCCTGACCCATCGCGTCGACACGCTCGCCGTCGACCTGAACGACTCGCGCGAAGAGCTGCTCCGCAAAGCGTTCGCCTCACCCTATACGCGCATGCCTGTCTATCGCGGCACGCCCGATAACGTCGTCGGCATACTCCACCTCAACCGTCTCTTCCGCGCCCTGACCGAGAATGAGAACACCCCCATAGCCCCCCTGTTGATGCAGCCCGTCTTCGTGCATAAGACCATGCCCCTGCCCGATGTGCTGGCCGTCATGCGCCGCCGCAAATGCCACATGGTTATCGTCACGGACGAATACGGCGGCACCATGGGCATCGTCACGATGGAGGATCTGATCGAAGAATTGGTCGGCGATATCTGGGATGAGACCGACCAGATCGAGGAGGAGATACGGGAAATAAAGCCCGGCACCTTTGAAGTAGACGGCGATATGCGCTTGGAGGACTTCTGCGAATATTTTGAAAAGGACATAGAGGACGTGGACGAGGACGAGGAGAACGAGACCGTCGGCGGTTGGGCGGTATCGGCCCTGGGCGGCTATCCCAAAGTCATGGAGCGCTTCAGCTACGAAAACCTCACCCTCTCCATACTCCGCCGCGAAAAACACCGCGTCACGCGCCTGCGCGTGGAGGTCGACGCCAACTGGGAAGCGGAGGAGGAAACGGACTCTTTGTATGATTAGGAGGTCAATATGAAAAAGGCACTAAATGTTATTCTGCGCGTAATCGGAACCATTGTTTGGGTAGTCGCATTTTCGCTTGTAACCTTTGCCTTTGCGTTGGCAGGAGAAGGCGCACTGGCCAGCTTTATCGGTCTCTTCTTGGTCTTTGTGTTGCTGCTTGGGTTTGCGTGCTTCTCCGCGCCGCTCTCCCTGAGAGTATTTACAGAATCCCTCTGGAAACGCGCGGCGCTTTCCGTGGCATTTGCGGTCGTATACTTCCTGCTGGTTTGGGGCGGGCTCTCCCTCGCGAAAACATATTTCAAGGACTTCACGCAAGCAAAGTGGCAGAAATATCCGAATCAACGGCATCGTATGGTTGAGGATTTGGAAGAAAATCACGGCATCATCGGCCTGCCCGCAGAAGAGATCATCCCCTTGCTGGGCGAACCGCGTGTGAAAAGCGATAAGGTCTATACATATCAAATCGGCGAGCGGGAATACGCGGGCATGTGGCAGATAGAATTCCACATAGAAGATGGCATAGTGGTCAAAGTCACCAAAATGTTTTTTGAATGATGGGGGAGGGGAAATGAAACCGATAGTAAAAATCATCTTGCGCATACTCGGCACTCTCGCTTGGGTGGCCGCATTCCTGCTCATTGGCTTTATGCTCATCATTGCGAACTTCGGCCCGGTAGGCCGCGTTGGCGGCGGTGTTTTCTTTTGGATTCTATTGTTTCTCGGCTTCGCCTGCTTCTCTGCGCCGCTCACCCTGCGATTCTTCGTCAAAAAGCACTGGTTGCGGGTCGGGATTTGCGCGGGTATCGCCGTTCTGCTTTTCGCGCTGCTTGTGGGTACGGCGCATCTCGCAAACGCATATCTGGCAGACTTCACGCAGGAAAAGTGGCAGCGGTATCCGCGGGATCGGTATATGATGTTGGAAGACTTAAAGAAAAATCACGATATCATCGGCATGTCCACAGAAGAAGTAATCGCCCTCCTGGGCGAGCCGAATGTGAAGAGCGATAAGGCATATACCTATTATTGCAGCGAAAACAGTTACAGCGGCCTGTGGCAAGTGGAATTTCAGCTGGAAGATAGCAAGGTCGTTGGCATCAGAAAATTCTATTATGAAGGGGAGTGGCAAAACGTATGAAGAAAAAAATAAACTTTCGTGACATCCTCATATTCATCCTCGCCTGCGCGCTGGCCGCCCTGTCCGTGCAATACATACTGCTCGCGACCCAAAACAAGCGGAACAGCGAAAGCAATATTGAGGTAGAGCGCAAATTTCTGCTGGATTTGAACAATCTGCCGCCCGATATGGCTGAGCGCGCGGAGATATTTGAATTTGTCCAAACCTATATCAACTATTCCCCCGAGATACGCGTGCGGGAAGTGAACGAAACCTATTATTATTTCACCATCAAACTCCCCAAGGACAATATTGGCCTCTCCCGCGAAGAAATTGAGTTTCTTGTCACGGAGGAGGAATACCGCGAATTGCTGACAAAGCAGGTGGGAATGACCATCTATAAAACCCGCTATCAGTTTTATGAGGAGGGCTTCCTGATCACGGTCGATATATATTCCCACGAACTGAGCGGTCTCGCCGTGGCCGAAGTGGAATTTGCGAACGTAAAACAGTCCGAATCCTACCGCCCCCCGCACTGGTTCGGCCCGGAGATCACCTCCGACAAGCGCTACAAAAACGCAAATCTGGCCCGCGACGGCATGCCATGATTAAAGCCTTGACATAAACCTTACGAATCCGATATACTCATAAAGCTTCAAATCATGATTTCCGACGACCTGCGCGGCGGAAATCATTCCTTGCGGGCGGCTGCGGGCGACAGATTGCATCCGAGCTCGCAGCCGCCCGCAAACCCACCGCGGCAACACCGCGGTGTCCCGTGTCGATAAAGCCGCAGCTTTGTCGACACGCACCGGAGGTGGCCTTATGACAGTTTCGGAATATGCCGCCCTGCGGGGCATCAGCGTACAATCGGCCAAGTCCTATTGCAAAAAGGGGCTCATTCCCTGCCGCGAAGTCGACGGGAAATATATCGTCACGAAAAATGTGCGCCCGCCCTATCTGTGCCGCAAAAAAAAGAAGCGCAGCGCGCGCGATCAATATAAGGACATACTCCTCGCCCTCTCCCAAAACCGCCACGTCAGCGCGGAACTGCTCTGCTGTGACGAGACCCTGTTTGCCGCCTATTTCGGCGAGTTGCACAAGAACGGCTATATCGCCAAGGGCCGCGGCGGCGAGGATAGGCCCCGCAATTTCTATATCACGCCCAAGGGTCTCGACTATCTCTCCCGCCTGCAGGACAAGAAGACCAAACTCTCCGTGCAGCTGCCGCTTTGTGAAGAGGAAAGTTGAAAGAGGAAAGTGGAAAGATTGAGCGGGCAAGCACATGGAAATGCCCTAACTTTCCTCTTTCCCCTTTCCTCTTTTACTTTACATCACGGATTCGGCGTCGTATTCCCCGTGCCGCCCGCGCCGTCTGTCACACCCGGCGACAGCTCGGGATTTTCCGTCACCTGCGGCGCAACCGTCACAACGGGCTCCGGGGTCACGGGTCGCTCCGTCACATGCTGGGTCGGGCTCGGCGCAACGGTAGCCATGGGCCGTATAGTGTCACGGCAGGTACAGCCCACCGCGCCAAACAGTATGAACAGGCACGCGGCCATGCATACAAGCTTCTTCATAAAGGATAACCTCCTGTGTTTTCAAATCGTGATTAGCTTATCCAAACACAAAAATAATATACAGGGCCATCCTAATTCATCACAATCGCGTCCGCCCGCGCATCCCCGCACAGCGTGTCAAACCACTTTTCCCGTTCTCCCGCCGCCAACCGCTCCACCCGAAACACGGCGTCCTGCGCCATTGCGATCACGGCGGCGTTGATGTTGTACAGGCTTCGCGCGGTGGCGTCCTCGCCCGACTGGCGCTGCCCGAAATAATCGCCCGCGCCGCGCAGGCGCAGATCCTCCTCCGCCACGGCAAAGCCGTCCGCGCCGGAGAGCAGCACCTCCAATCGTTCCCGCGTCGACAAACTGCGGGAGCGCGAGAGCAAAAAGCAATGCGCTTCCACGGTCCCCCTGCCGATGCGCCCGCGCAGTTGATGCAGGGTCGAGAGCCCAAAGCGCTCCGCGCCCTCGATCACCATGCAGTTGGCGTTCGGCATATGCACGCCCACCTCGATTACGGTCGTCGTCACCAAAATATCCGCTGCCCCATCGGCAAAGGCCTGCATCACGCGCGTCTTTTCCTTGCTTGAAAGCTTTCCGTGCAGCAGCGCGATCCGCGCGCCCGCGCAAAGGCTTTGCAATTCCTTATAAATCTCCTTCGCGGACAGCCCCTCCAAACCCTCGGCGGCTTCAATGCAGGGGCAGACGACATAGCTCTGCACGCCATTTGCCGCCTGTTCCGCGATATAGCGGTACATCTCCGCGCGCTTGGCGGGCGCGATATAGCGCGTCTTGACGGGCAAGCGTCCGGCGGGCAGTTCGTCCACTGCGGAAATATCCAAATCCCCAAACAGGGTCATCGCCAGCGTGCGCGGGATGGGCGTCGCGCTCATCACCAGCATATCGGGCGCGCTGCCCTTGGCGGCCAAGCCGGCCCGCTGTGCCACGCCAAAGCGATGCTGTTCATCCACGACCAATAGCGCGAGGTTGGTAAACGCGACATTCTCGGTCAGCAGCGCATGCGTCCCGACGACGATTTGCGCCGTGCCGCTCTGCAAGGCCGCCTTGGCCGCGCGGGTTGTAGCTGCCGTTTGCCCACCCAATAGCAGCACGCAATGTTCGCCGAAACGCTGCTGCAAGTGCGCATAGTGCTGGCGCGCCAGTATCTCGGTAGGCGCAAGCAGTGCGCCCTGTCTGCCGTTTTCGGCGGCGGCAAAGAGCGCATATTCGGCCAACAGGGTCTTCCCGCAGCCCACATCCCCCTGCACCAATCGATTCATGGGCGCGCTCAGCGACATATCCGCGCTGATCTCGAGCAGCACCCGCTCCTGCGCCCGCGTGGGGGAGAAGGGGAGGGTAGCGATAAAGTTCTCGGGCAGGTCCTCCATAGCAAAGGCCCTGCCGCCCTGCGCCCGGCGCTCGGCGCGCCGCCGCGCCACGGAAAGCAGATAGGCAAACGCTTTATCAAAGGCCAAGCGGGTCTGCGCCCGCGCCAGTTCCCCGGTGTCTGTTGGAAAATGCGCAACACGATAGGCCTCCCCGCGCCGCATCAGTCCCAAATCCGCAAATAAACTCTCATCCGGCAGCTCCGCCACGGGGCAAAGTTCCAGTGCCTGCGCAATCGCGCGGCGCAGGGTCGTCTGAGCCACGCCCTTGAGCGGCTTATAGCGCGGTAATATCCCATCCTCGGGCTTGCACAGCACGGGATTCCAGACGCTCCGCTTCGGATGTCCGCCAAAACAGCCGTAGACCAGCAACTTCTGTCCAATCGTAAACTGCCCGGCGCGGTAACTCTGGTTCATAAAGCAAAGGGAAAGCCTGTCCGCCCCGCTCACGCAGGCGACAGTCACGCGCGCGCTGCCCTTGAAATAGTAAACGGTCGGCGCCCGCTCCACCAGCGCGGCGACGCAGGCAAACTCCCCCTCGTCCACGTCCCGCAGGGGCTTGGGGTGGCGCGTATCGATATAGGAAAGCGGCAGACAGGAAAGAAGATCCTCGGGCCGGGCCATGCCCGCGTCCGTCAGGATCTTCGCAGTCTTTTCGCCTATACCTTTAAGGTCGGTGAGCTCCATTTATTCCACGGAGAAATAATAATAATAAAGGGGCTGTCCGCCGTGCTGCACGATAAACTCCGCGCTGGCATGCATCTCCTGCAAAGCGTCGGCCAGCGTCTGCGCGGCGTCGGGCTCCACATCTTCACCGTAGAAAATGGTGACCACCGCGTCCTTGATCCCCTTCTTCGCGATCATCTCGCTGAGCAGCTTTTGACCGCAAGTGGCCACATCCGCTTCCACCACGGACAGATCGTTGTCAATCAGGCCGATGATATCCCCCATGCCAATCTGCTTGCCCGCAAACTGCGTGTCGCGCACCGCATAGGTCACCGCGCCGCTGAGCACGGAGTGAATAGCATCCGCCATCTCCTCGGCGTTCTCGGCCGCGTCCGCGTCGGGGTTGAAGGCCAACAGGGTCGAAATACCCTGCGGCAAAGTCTTGGTGGGCAGGACGAACACTTGGCAGTCGCACAAATCCTTGGCCTGCTCCGCCGCCAATATGATATTGCCGTTGTTCGGCAGCACAAACACGTTGCGCGCGTTCACCTGCCGTATGGCGTGGACGATGGTATCGATGCTCGGGTTCATGGTCTGTCCGCCGGAAATCAGCTGGTTCGCGCCGAGTTCACGGAACACGGCGTCCATGCCCTCGCCGCAGGAGACGGCGACGATGCCGTATTCCTTCTCGTTGCGCTTGCGGGTCTCCAGCAGCTGGCGGTTCTGCTCGCGCATATTTTCGATCTTCAGATGATCCAGTTCGCCGAGCTGCATGGCCAATTGCAGCACTTTGCCCGGCGCGTTGCTGTGCACATGCACCTTAATCAGCTCTTCGTCACTGGCGACGACCACGGAGTCCCCCGTGCGGATCAGGTGGTTGCGGAAGCTTTCAATCAGGGTCTCGTCCGTCGTCTCCTTCAGGCGCACGATAAAGAACTCCGTGCAATAGCCGTATTCAATGCTCTCGACATTGAAGGTGGAGACGTCCACCTCCATATTGACGGGCGCGTGTTCGGATTCGGTGGGCAGCGCGTCGTTTATCTGCACGTCCTCGCCGGACAGGGCGGCCAAAAACCCGATATAGATGGTGAGCAGGCCCTTGCCGCCGCTGTCCACCACGCCCGCTTCTTTCAGAACGGGGAGCAGATTGGGCGTATTGGCCAGCGCCACCCTGCCCGAAGCCAGCATGGTCTCGAGCAAGGCCTCAAAGCCCGGATCCTCTGCGGCCGCAATAACCGACGCATCGGCGATCAGGCGCGAAACGGTCAGTATCGTACCCTCCTTGGGCTTCATCACGGCCTTATAGGCGGCGTGCGTACCCTCGGTCAAGCCGTTCGCGAACGCCGCGGCGTCGATATCCGCGTGTCCCTTGAGCGCGCGCGCAAAGCCGCGAAAGAGCTGGGACAGAATGACGCCCGAGTTCCCGCGCGCGCCGCGCAGGGCCCCGCGGGAAACCGCGTCCGCCACCTCATCGGCGCGGACATTCGGCGGCATCGTGCGCAATTCCTTCACCGCGCCCTGCATGGTCATGGACATATTGGATCCGGTGTCCCCGTCGGGAACGGGGAACACGTTCAGCGCGTCAATCTCCGCGCGGCATTTTTCCAAGTACGCCGCGCCCTGCAAAAACATATCGCGCAGGGCCGCGCCGCTCAGTTTCAAAGTTTTCAAAACATTTCCTCCGTCCGCGTAAAAGCATACGGCAAGCCATAGCTTGTCAATGCGAGCTATTCTTCGACGCGGATACTTTCCACAAAGATGTTGACGCTTTGCACCGTGATACCGATGATATCTTCCACGCGGTACTTCACATTGCTGATCAGGTTCTGGGCCACGGCGGGCAGGGACACCCCGTATTGCAGGGTGACATACAGATCCAGCGACAGTTCCGTCGGCGAGAGCGCGGTCACCTTCACACCCTTGTTCAGTTTGTCCTTGCCGCCGAAGAGCTCCGTGATGGAGTCGCCCGCCGTCTTGGCGCGCATACCGGCCAGCCCGTAGTTCTCCTGCGCCGCATACCCGGCGATCGTGGCGATCAGATCTTCGGGAACGATCACCTTTCCGAGTTCGGTGTTCACTTCAAAAACCATAACGCATCCTCCTATTGTATATATAATATCTTATTATTTCGTCAAAAATACGTTCTAATCGTATCTTGCCGTGATTTAGGGACAGGAATTACTCCGGCATCTCCGCATTATGAAACACATTCTGCACGTCGTCGTTGTCCTCCAGCCTGTCCAGGAAGGCCTGTATGGAATCCGCCGCACCCGCGTCGCGTATCTCCAAGGGGTTCTGCGGGATGCGGTCTATTTCAGCGGAGAGGAAGCTGTAGCCCGCCTTCTCCAAGGTCTCGCGCACTGCGGAAAAGTCCTCGGGCGCGGTGCATACCTCGAACGCGTCGTCTTGGGCAACGAAGTCCTCCGCTCCCGCGTCGAGCGCTTCCAACATCACCTCGTCCTCGTCGTGCAGGGCCGTCCGCTCGATCACGATTACGCCCTTCTTGTCGAACATCCACGCGACGGAGCCGCTCGCGCCCATGCTGCCGCCCGCCTTGCTGAAGATGTGCCGTATCTCGGCGGCACAGCGGTTGCGGTTGTCCGTCAGCACCTCGATGATGACGGCGACATTGTGCGGCCCGTAGCCTTCGTAGAGGATCTCCTCATAGTTGACGCTGCTGCCCTCGCCCGTGGCCTTCTTGATTGAACGGCTGATATTGTCGTTCGGCATATTGTTCGCCTTGGCCTTGGCAATCACGTCCCGCAGTTTGGAGTTCGTGGTGGGGTCGCCGCCGCCGCCCTCCTTCACCGCAATGGCGATCTCGCGCCCGATCTTGGTGAAGATCTTCCCCCGCTGTGAATCCGTCTTTTCCTTCTTATTCTTGATATTGGCCCACTTAGAATGCCCTGACATGTATATCCCTCCATGTTTGATTTGAATGAAGAGTGAAGAATTATGAGTGAAGAGTTGCGGTGAAAATACCTGCGGTATTTTTGATTTAATTTGAATCGCCTGCGATTCCTACCACAACTCTTAACTATTCACTCCCCTAAAGCTTCTCCGCCGCCGCGGCGTCCAGAATAAACGTGACATTTGCGTGCAGTTGCAGGAACGACGCGGGCCTCTGTGGGGTGATCGCTTCCCGCAGCATGGAGAGCACCGCTTCCCGTCTCTCCTCGCCCGTCGCCAGCACGATCAGCTTCCGGGCCTGCATCACGGTGGGAATCCCTGCGGTGAGCACCCGCTCCTCCCGATAGTGCACGGTATGCGCCCCGTGGGCCAGCGCGGACGCAGGGCGGTTGAAGAGGACCGTGGCGTCGTCTTTCAGTCCCAGCAGCGCAAGGTCCAGGCCGCCGCGGTGCAATATGGCTTCCTCCAGATGCAGGCATTCGCCCACCCAGTCGCCTGACTCCTCGGGCGGCGCGAAAAAAGCCTTGGGCGGCAGGTTGGTGCGGTGCAGCAGAGCCCGCCATAACAGGTCGCGCAATGAGATGGCCTCGTCCGACTTGGCCCGTTCGCAGAGCTGGAACACCGTGACGCGGCTCCAATCCAATAGGCCCGAGACCGCGGTGTCCGCCAGCTCATGATAACAGGGCAGCAGGGTGGGGTCATAGTCCAGTCCTATGACGGAAGAGGGCTTGGCGATAATCTGCGCGGCCAGCAGGGCCGCCGCCGCCTTCGCCGCCATCTTCTTATCGGGGTAGATCAAAACGCTCATAGACTCTCCTTCTAATTCCCGTATTCACCCAGCACGGCCACGGACTCCAAAAACAGGAGCAGGTCCGCAAACACCGTATCGCGTATGGTCTCGTGCAATATATCGTGGCGCGCCAGCGGATAGAGTTTCAGGGAGACCCTGCGCTTGGCCTTTAAGAGCCAGCGCTCCACCTGCAGCACGCCCCGCCCCGCGCGGCCTATGGGGTCGCAGGCCCCGGATGCGAGATAGACGGGCCTGCGGCTCTGCCGCTGCGCCCAGCGCGCGTCGCTCACCTCCAAGAGTCCGTCCAGCACGTCGCGCAGTGCATAGACGGTCGGCACTTTGCCGCAGAGGGGATCGCCCAAATATTCCAGCACCGCGCCCTCGTCCCGCGAAAGCCAGCAGAACGGGGTTGTCGCGCCGGGTACGGATTTTTCAAAGCGTTCCGTATATTTGCGAAAGAGCTCATCCGCCGTCCCCATGCCGCGCCCGGCCTTGATTTGCTTGGCAAGCTGCATCCGGGCCACGCGATAGCGCAAAAATCCGCCGCCCGCCGTGCCAAAGAAGGCATAGCCATGGAAATCGCCGCCGCGCCGCGCCGCATAACTGCGCGCCAGCAGGGAACCGAAGCCCTGTCCGAGCAAAACGGCGGGCAGGGCGGGATAGTCGGACAGAATCAAGTTCCGCAGTGTCGCCATATCGGCGATCAGGGCGTCCCAGCCCCCGGCGTCCCCGAAATAACTCGCAGGCTGCCCGGCGCGCTGGCTCTTGCCGTGTCCCGGATTGTCCATGCCATAGCATAGCCAGCCGTTCGCGGCCAAATATTGGGCCAGGGCCTCATAGCGCTCGAGCTGCTCACAGAGCCCGTGCGTCAGCTGCAGCGCCCCGCAGGGCTCCTCGGGCGCCCAAACGCGGCAGCGCACATCGCAAACGCCCGTCGCGGACACAAAGCGGCGCTCTCGCACAAATACCTGCATGCAACCCTCCCCATTTTCTTTGTGGCGAGTATATCACGCGGGGATGCGGATTTCAAGTAGGCGTGCCATACATTGCGCCCTGCATCATCATAAATAATCTCAATGGGGGATACCGCACAAACCCCGCACCACCACCCCCACCGCGATCAATCCCGCCACAGCAGGCACAAAGGCAATGCTGCCCGGAGTCTGCCGCCGCGCGCCGTCCTCACCAATCGGCCTGCGCGCCGCTTCCGTCGAATATACCACCTGCAGGCGCGGCACATTGCGCTTTTTCAGTTCGTGCCGCATCACGCGCGCCAGCGGGCAGACGGAGGTCTCGAAAATATCGCAGACCGTAAACTTTGTCGGATCCAGCTTATTCCCACAACCCATGACGGAGATCAGGGGTATCTTCCCCGCAAAACAGCGCTCGGCCAGGGTCAGCTTGGCGTCTACCGTGTCCACCGCGTCGATCACATAGTCGTATACGGACAAATCCACTCCGTCCGCCGTCTTGCCAGTATAGAATATGGGATGGCAGTTGACAACCGCGTCCCCGCGTATGGACAAGATCCGCGCCCGCGCGGCGTCGGTCTTCAGCTGCCCCAAGCTGTCCATTGTGGCGAATAGCTGGCGGTTCAGGTTGCTCTCGCAGATCACATCGTTGTCAAAGAGGTCTAAGCTGCCCACACCCGCCCGCGCCAGGGCCTCCGCCGCGTGTCCGCCCACGCCGCCCAGCCCGAACACCGCGACCCGCGCGCGCAAAAGGCGCGAAATTCCTTCCGCGCCGATCAGCAACTCCGTCCGTGAAAACCGTTCCATCAATAGTTCAGCTGCCCGATATCCTCATAGAGATACCATGCGTTGTCCACCTGGAAAAAGGTGCATATGATTCTGTACGTTTCGCCGTCTAAGGTATAGGACACATCCAGCTCAATGATATTGGCGATGGTCAGATTGGGATAATGCTCGAGCACGGCAGCCCTTGTCTCCTTGTCCGGCGCGCGCTCCTGTATAATCTCATAGCTGCTGTCCGCGGGCAGGGCATAGACTTCCACGCTTTCCTCCATGGTATAGAGCGCGTCGGAAAGCGTAAGGCCGCTGTCTTCCCAAAAATCCTGATGATACAGGCTCAGCAGGAGCGGCGCGTCTCCGGTCTTCAACGCGGTGAAATAATCGTCCAACTGGCGCTTATAATCCTTCTTCTGCGCATAGGCGGCGTTCGCCTCCCCGCTGCGGTCGGGCCTGTCCGGGTCGTCGATCGAAACCGGCACGTCGCCCGGTCCGTCCGCGTTCCCCGGCATGCCGCGCTGCAAGGGGATCACGCCCGTGAGCAGCAGGATACAGAGGGCCAGCAGCAGAGCCGAGACGCAAGCCAGGACGATCAAAGCCGTTTTACTGATTTTCATGGAATACCTCCGCGTATTTTCGTATGTATATAGTATAGACGAAAACAGCGAGAAGGGCAAGAGCTTGACGCGGGGTCTTTGCATCTCATATAATTCAAGTTAAGAGTGAAGGGTTAAGAGTTATGGAAGAAATGTCTGCGGCATTTCAAAACAGAAAGAATCGCTTGCGATTCTTTCCGCAACTCTTAACCATTCACTCTTCACTCTTAACCACCCGGAGGGTTTATGCACATCCGCCGATCCACCCCCGCCGATCTGCCGGCGATTCATGCCATCTATGCCGACGCGCGAGCCTTTATGCGCGAGTGCGGCAACCCCACGCAGTGGCGGGACGACTATCCGCCCGCAGAATACATAACGCGCGACTGCGCGCCGCAGGGCCACGGCTATGTCTGCGAGGAAAACGGCCAAATCCTCGCCGCGTTCTATTATCTTATCGAGGAAGAACCGACCTACGCATATATAAACGGCGCGTGGCAAAACGACGCGCCCTATGGCGTGGTGCACCGCATCGCCGTCCGCCGCGATACAAAGGGCATCGGCACATACTGCCTGCAATGGGCGCTGGCGCAGTGCGGCAACCTGCGCATCGACACCCATAGGGACAACGCGCCCATGCTGGCGCTCCTGCGCAAGCTCGGCTTCGCCCATTGCGGCACCATCTGGGTGCGCGACGGCAAGGACGCGCGCGCCGCGTTTCAGAAAGAAGGCAAAATGCATCTGCATATCCGCCCCGAAACCCCTGCCGACCATTACGCCGTGGAAGCCCTGACCCGCGAAGCCTTTTGGGAATTCTGGGAGCCGAATCAGACGATCTGCAACGAGCACCTGCTGGTGCACCGCCTGCGCGTGGCGGCGGCCCTTGTACCGGAACTGAATTTCGTCGCGGAAGCGGACGGCGAAATCGTCGGGCATATCATCTATACGAGGAGCAGTGTCACGGACGACGCCGGGCAGGTGCATGAAACCCTGACTTTCGGCCCGCTCTCGGTCTTGCCGGGCTATCAAAACAGGGGGATAGGCCGCGCGCTGATGCGCCACAGTTTCGAAGCGGCCAAACAGCTCGGCCACAAAGCCGTCCTTATCTTCGGCAACCCGGACTTCTATCCCCGCGTCGGCTTCCGCCCCGCCAAAGAGTTCGGCATCGCGCTGTTCGACGGCCCCGGCCCCGATTCCTTTATGGCATATCCGCTCTGCGACGGGGCGCTCAACGACATACGCGGGCGACATAGCTACGATCCGGTCTATACCCAACTGACCGAGGAGGACACGTGCGCGTTCGACCAACGCTTCCCGCCCAAAGCCCCCTTCATGCCCACGCCCATCCGCATACTATTGGAGCAGTTGGAATCCGAAGCCGCCGCCGCCCTCGCAGGCATCGATTGTCCTTCCCTGCAAATGATGACCGCCTACAGCGAACGCGAAATCGCCGCGCTGCCGGGGATGAACGGGCAGGCTATAGAGATTATCCGGGCTGTTTTGCGAGGGTATGGGGTGAGATGGGGGTTGTAGGGGCGCGATACATCGCGCCCTGATGGAGCATATGAAACCCGGTGCAGGGCGTAGTGTATCCCTCGCCTGCCATACGCCGCATCAATACAATCTCTCTATTTCCGTTCCATCCGGTCGCATGCGGAATACGCCTTCTTCGTTAAAATAATACACCCAATCATCCGTGAAAACGCGCGCGGACAAATAGGAATCAGAGAGTTGTGCCTTGCCCGTACCGTCCGTAGATATGCGACACACCTCGGCTTGCCATGATATATAGTATACCCAGCCATCGACAATGCGGATTGGATTCATGTGATGGACTGCTATATTGTCCAGCAATTCGTGCGACGTGCCGTCCTTCTTTATTCGATGCAGGCCGCTGTCAGCTGTGGGAGTGGATTCCTCACAGACGCTATAATAAATCCAATCATCGCTCACCTGCAGTGCCACAACGAACCCATGCTCCAGACTCTCCAGACTGTACAGCAACTCACAATCCGAGCCGTCCGTTCTCATTTTGAACACACCGCGCGTACCACCAAAGTATATCCAATCACCATCTATATCTGCCGTGTTGGCGCTGAAGCATTGTTCGGTCAGTTTTTCGCAATCGGAACCATCCGTCCTTATTCGGGATAAATCACCAAGCATGAATCCGCCGTGCTCCAAAGGGTGATCTCTATTTTGAGCCATGTAATAAACCCATCCGTCCGCCACTTCGATCACAGAACCGCGAATACCTTCGCCCAATTTCTCGCGTTTACTGCCATTCGGTCGCATGCGATAGATATAATGCTGGTCGGTTTCGCTGGTATAAAACACCCAATCCTCTGTTGCGAGAAACGCGGTATGGCAGAGCCTGTCGCCTGTAATGCGCTGCCGCCGACTGCCGTCCAATCGCATGCGGAAAAGGGGCTGCCAAGGGTGCCAAAGATTATTATCCCCGTGCCTGAACCCGCTGAAATAAATCCAATCGCCAACCACCTGTATTCTCGTAACATCCGACGGCCTGACCCGCAGCATCGCGCCCCGCACAAGCAATATCGCGGCAACCAGCACCACCAGCACCGCAACCACCCAAATGACATTCTTAACCCAACGCTTCATAAATGACCCTCCCAAACCTGTCGAACATTTTGTCAATTGCCATAAATATTATACTCTCAATGCTGCATAAAAGCAGTATAGATCAAAAAAAGGGACGCCTCACGTCCCTGTGCAAGTTTGCATACATCAAAGCATAATACAAATCAACCCATTGCACCCATTATTGACAATGCGCTGCAAGGTGCTCTGCATGCGCTGCTGCACCTGTTCGTTCATGCCGACGACCTTGCCCTGCATGCCGTCGCAGACGAGATCATAGAGCGACTTGCCGAAGATATCCGTCTGTCAGATGGAGGAGGGGTCCTGCTCGAAGGAGTCGGTGAGGTGCTTGACGAGGGCTTAGCTGCTTGCTTTTCAACGTGGTGATTAAGCAGAAAGAGCAGCATCATACAAGGATCTATCCGTTAATGGCATCATAAAATGCATCTGGCATAAAATAATTACCTTGCTGGTCGGGGACAAATACTTCTCCGTTGTATATAGCAAAAAAATCGGCGGAAATTGCGTTGAATGCTCCATTTCCAATACTTGTAACACTGATAGGTATATCAACATTTGCCAGCCCTGTGCGGGCGAATGCTGATTCGCCAATGCTTGTTACGCTATCAGGTATCGTGATGCTCGTTAATTCTTTGCAGTCGAGAAACGCACGCTCTCCAATGGTCACCACGCCATCAGGTATTGTAATGTCCATCAACCTTTTGCAACCCTGAAACATGCAGTCATTTATCACAGCCACGTTATTAGGCATTGTAACGTTTCTCAACGACGTACAGAAGGCAAATACGGCATTACCAAACTCCACTACACTATCCGGTATATATACTTCTTTGATACTGGTGTTTCCCCAAAAGGCATTATTACCAATCTTCACTACTGGCTTTCCCTCAATCATCGCGGGTAGCTGCACCTTTCCGCCTGATCCTACATATTCTATAATCACGATACCGCAAACCGTATCATCGTAGATATATTTGAAGTCAGACCGAGAGTTGCTCTCCGTAATGTCGTTATACTGGAAGTCATTTGATAAGGAAGCGCCCATATTGCTTCCCTTGCTGCCGCAACTCATTGCTAAAACCAGCATTGCTAATAAAATCAAGCCAACTGCAAGCGTAAAATGGGTTTTCTTCATAAACCAAAACCTCCACGTTTTTCAAGTCAAAACGGAACCTGTTAATAGCCTATTTGCGCACTAAATATTCAGCGCGTCCGTCAATCCGGGCTATTTCTTCATCCGTAAGCTTAGTACCGCTAAGATACAACCTATTACCGATAATCTTGTAATAAAAAGTTTTCTCGTAATAACTTCCGGGACTAAATACAATCTTTCCATTTTCGCCGACTGCATAATTGTCAGTATTAAGACTCGAAGCTCCAGAGAAAGCATCACCATACAGGTTATCCGTATTACATGTTCCATCTTTGAAGAATTCAATTGTGCTCTTGCCGTTTGGAGTTTCCCAAGTTCCTACAATGCTGTTGCTACCTCCGCAACTGCAAGCAACAGAGGATAGTATTAGCATTAATACTAGCACAAAAATCAGTGTTTTTCGCATAATAAAGTTCTTCCCCATAAAGGCCTCCATTTGTATTTTATTTGTCAAATCGACGAACCTATAATACCTCAAATAGAATATACTGTCAAGCCTATTATACTTATAATTGATTTGAGGGATATGTACAATGAATGTATTATGTATTTGAACATAGAAAATCTCTTAAAGAAAAAGGGGAAGAGCAAGTATTGGTTAGTCCAAGAACTTGGAAGTAATTATACGGTTATTAATAATATGATCGACAATCAAACAACCGGAATTCGATTTGACACAATGGAAAAGCTTTGCAAGTTATTAGAATGCACTCCAAATGATTTGTTTATTATAGAAGAATAGTAGGGGCGCGATAAATCGCGCCATGCAACATCCTCCATATACCCCGCAAAGCCCATCACAACATAATACAAATTAACCCATTGCACCCATTGTTGACAATACGCTGCAAGGTGCTCTGCATGCGCTGCTGCACCTGCTCGTTCATGCCGACGACCTTGCCCTGCATGCCGTCGCAGACGAGATCATAGAGCGACTTGCCGAAGATATCCGTCTGCCAGATGGAGGAGGGGTCTTGCTCGAAGGAGTCGGTGAGGTGCTTGACGAGGGCTTCGCTCTGCTGTTCGCTGCCCACCAGCGGATTGATTTCGCTGTCTATATCCACGCGGATCAGGTGCAGCCCGCTGGCCTTGGCGTGAAGCTTGACGCCGAACTTGTTGCCCGCGCGTATAATTTCGGGGTCCAAGAGCTCCATCTCATCGAGTATGGGCGGCACGATGCCATAACCCGTCTGTTTGGCTTGCTGCAAGGCACCCGCAATCTGGTCGTATTCCTTTTTGGCCGCGACAAACTCCGAAACCGTCGCCATCAGCTGGTATTCATCCCCGATATCCGCGCCGCAGGCCTCGGAGAGCACCTGATAAAACAGGCCATCCTCCGGGCGTATGCGAATCTGCACGGTGCCGGTCCCGAGTGAAATTTCCTCGACCGTCGGCTTTTCAAACTGTTCCAGATTGGATAGCTCGGTAAGCACGGCGCCATAATCCTTCACGGTATGCAGATTCGGCGCCGTCGTGAGCACGGGCAGCAGCAGGCGCTGCATCAACGCGTGATCCGCGCCGAGCGCCCGCATAAAGGGCGGCAGTTGCAGCTCGATCAGCTTCAGCGGGAAGGCATACAATATCTCCGAGAGCAATTGAAGCAAATCCCGATCGCTCATGCGCAGGACGTCCATAGATACGGCGGTGACGCTGTGGCGTGCCGCCAGTTCCTCCGCCAAGTCCCGCGCGGCGTCGGCGTCGGGGTTGCGGCTGTTGACGACGACGATAAAGGGTTTGCCCGCAGTTCTTGCGGCGGCAATCGCCTTTTCCTCCGCCTCGATATAGCGCTCTCTCGGCAGCTCGGTGATGCTGCCGTCCGTCGTCATCACGATGCCGATCGTCGAGTGGTCGCGTATCACCTTGTCAGTGCCGATCTCCGCCGCCTGCTCGAAGGGGATATCCTCGGCAAACCAGGGCGTGCGCACCATGCGCGGCACATCCTCTTCCGCGCTCGCCAGCGCGCCGGGTATCATATAACCCACGCAATCTACCAGCCGCATCCGCGCGCGGGTGTGCTCATCCAACTGCACATCCGCCGCCTCAGCAGGCACAAACTTGGGTTGGGTCGTCATCACGCTGCGCCCGCTGCCGCTCTGGGGCAGCTCATCCACCACGCGGGTGCGGGTATGCTCATGCTGGATATTCGGGAGCATCAGCAGCTCCGAAAAGCGCTTGATAAAGGTGGATTTCCCCGTGCGCACCGGCCCCACGACCCCCAAATAGATGTCCCCGTCCGTGCGCTGCGCAATATCTTTATACAGGCCTGCTCTGTCCATCGTTTTTCCTCCGCGAAACATTTTTGTTCATGGAAATGTATGCACGGTCGTGCGCGGGTATGCGTGGAACGGGGGCGATAAAACGAGCCGGGAATTGTCCCCGGCTCATTTCGTTGGTGTATGAAATTATGCTTGCCGCTGACCCCTCTATTCCAGCATAGTCAGTCCCGCCAAATACCGCAGTATCATTGCGGCGTCCGCCGCGCCGATGGAATCACCATTCGTGACATGCGCATTCAGCAGGCCCTGTTCGCTGATATCCGTAAGCCCCGCCAAATAGCGCAGAACCAATGCGGCATCGGCGGCACTCACTTCGCCATCGCAGTTGGCGTCGCCGCGTTTCACGATGGATGCATCAATGATATACTCCTCATACCCTACATAGCTTGGATTCATTCCGTCCGCTACTGCGATAAACATCAATTCGGTATCCTGTGTTATTTCGATAGGTCCGGTGTAGAGCATCGTGCTCTCTGTTCCGTACTCGTCATTGAACGGGACAGTGCCGTCCACGGTGTAATATATCTGCGCATCGGGCGTGGAACAGGTCAGCGCAACCGTTCGCGGCGTTGCGTATACGCCGCCGGCGACCGATGCCACAACTGACTCGACACTGAATTCATACATCATGATCGGATAGACATCCATATCCTCGGTGACATAATCCACATAACTGCTCCAATAGGCAAACAACATTTCGCCCATCGGCGCTATCTCGACATTCGGCAGTTCCGCGTCGCTTCCGTGCTCCACAGACTGCTCGCTGATCAAGCTGCCGTCCCAATTCATGAAGTTTACAGTATATACTTCCAAATCATACTGTGCCGTCACCACCATATTCCGCGTCACAAATTCCACGGCTTCCCCGTTTTCGTCCGCCCAGCCGGAGAAAATTCTGCCGTTGTCACGCGTAACATCGGGCAAGGTCAGTGCGTCGCCGTGTTCAAAGGTCTTGATTTCAAGGAAGTAAGCATCCCAATCGATGAATACAACGCTGTACTGGTTTTTGATATACCGTGCTTTGAGTACCATATCCAACTGCACATTGGTCGCCGCCCTGTCCCAGCCTATAAACACATGCCCCTCTTTAACGGGCGCATCGGGCAGGCTTGCGCTGTCACCCCGCAATACCATTTGCTTCGCCAGCAGACTGCCGTCATCATCGACAAACAGAACTTCATAGACAGGGCGCGGCGCGTAGATCGTTTGCACGGTGCTCGGCGCCAATTGCCCCTCGACGGCGATTGCGACGAGGAAGTCACCCGTAATCTTAAACGGGTTGGGGTCGTTGCTGATGGGCTCCTGCCGAGGACGGAAGGTAAAGCTGTATTCGCCGTTCGGCCCCAAGGTCGTTTGGCTGATATACTGCAGCTGGTTTGCCGTCGGGTCGGTATTCGTCTCCTTATACACCATAATCGTCGCAATCAGGCCGCCAAACTCCGCAGGCATCGTGCCTTCAACCGTCCGCTCCGTGCCGAACAGGTCTTCACGGGATTGCTCGCTCAGATACACATGGAGGTCGGGCCGGTCACCGAGTGCGTGCGCGTCCGCCTTCACCCATGTATCGTCCCCCGTGCCGTAGATGGTGATGGATCCCGTCGATCCCGCTATCGGCAACTCCACATTCGTACGGTGATACTCCCACCTGCCCGGGAAGCCCAACAGGCTAATCAAGATTGGGTCGTGCACGGGGTAGAAATTACCGTCTACAAGACTTTGCACCATAAAGCGCTTATAATTATAGAAGGTTTGGGTTGACCTGTTATATTTATAGCGATAAACGGTTCGTGTTTCAATCTCCCTGTTGGCGTTCGGCGTTGGGGCGGTTGTCTGCCAAGCGGACCAATCGCTCCATTTTTCAAAGTAATATGTGTATACCTTATCGCGGTACTGATATTCGGTGTACCCCGGCGTAGCTACAACTGTGCGCGTCGGCGTTCCGAGACCACCGGCAGCTCCATCCGCAACAAACCAATTGGTGTTGCCAAAATATTGACCTGCGTAGCCCTTATACCAATTCATACCGCCCGCAGTCTTGTTGAATGCAAACTGATAATCTGACCAGGTTTCATTCAAATACGCGGTCTTCCCGGTTTGCTTCTCCGCATAGCTCTTAGTCGTCCAGCCATCGTTTGCGTTTGTACACCAAATGTAATAATGGTACTGAGTCTTATATGTTTCCGGAATCCATCTGGATTGTTTTTGCCGGTTTTGCGTTTCATTTGGATACGTCGCTCCTCCGGGATCTGTTTGGCTCCACGCAGACCAGGAACCCCATACCCAAGTTGTGTTGTACAATGTCCATCCACTCATAGAGCTTGACGAGCTTGTTGTGGTAGATTTGTCTTTGTATCTATATTCCTGTCGGCTCTCGGTGAAGTCCGCGTCGGCCGGCGGCAGATTGGTAGACCAGCCCGTCCACTCTTCGCCCAAGTCAATGGCAAAAGTTGCTTTCGCGGCAATCGAAGCGCCGGTATTGTCCGACACGCCGGAAATGTTCTCTGCAAGGATGCCTACCACCTCCACCTCGCATCTTGTCACAATGAACCCGTGCTCGCCGCCGGTATACGGCACAAAGACCGTTTCCAAAGTATCCCCGACAGCCGGGTTGGGTTGGGCGAATTTTTGGAAGGATTTGATTTCTACCGCAACCATTTTCTCGGGCAATCCGCTGAGCGCTTCGTCTGTCTTTAAGGATACGATGATTTTGCCCTTGGCGTTCAGTTCGGGATGCCCCTTAATCCGAACAACCACGTCGTATCCGATGATTTCCTCTTTTCCACCTATTGTTTGCTTCACCGCTGTGGCCGATTCCACGCTCACCGCCGAAAGGAAGTTCGGATTTTCCCAAGCGATCACCTGCTTGACTGTGATATTCGATTCAACCCGCAGATAACCGTGGTTATCCCAACCCGTAAAGGCATAACCGGCGGGAATATTCATGGGCGCGGGCGGCGTTGCCGCCTGCAAGGCCGTAACATATTGAATCGGGCCGTTGCGGTTGCCGTAGTGGTCTGTGAAGGTCACGCTGTATTGTTTAATGGTAAAGGTTGCCGTTTGGGAGCAGTTGCCCGTAATACTGTTCATATCCACCCAGCCGTCAAAGTCGTGGTGCAACTTGGTGGGCCGGTTGGGCACCGTCCTTGCAATGCTTCTGCCGTATTTCACGGTTCTGGCATCTACGATTTCTGCAGTGCAATAATTGCTGCAAGGCGCATCGCATAATACGGTGCAATTGTTATAATAGGTGGCCGTTACATCCGGGTGTACGGTGATGGTGTTGGACGCCGCCGCGGAACTCCATTTTGCCGCCGAATTGTTATACGCGCGCACGTCCACCCTGTATGTACCCGGATTCTCTATGGTGAAATTCGTCCCCACGTTGGATTTGCTGAAGCTTGCGTTGCTTGTGCAAACCAGGTCGATCTGATAGCCAACGGCATAGCCCGAAGCTTCCCCGTAACTGACCTTCACGCTGTCCCCTCTGCCGATGTTGTTACCCAGACCCGCGCCCAAGCCGACGTTCACGCCCGGGGCAAAGCTTACGCTTGGCGGTTGACCCGGGGGGGTGCATTCGTCGCAGGAGGGCAATGTTCTGTATGTGCTCAGGTATTGCCGCGCGCCGCAGGCGCAAGCCATATATTCGCGGTGCGGGTGGTTCGTGTCATAGCCGGATGTCCAGCTGCATGTGGGGTGGTTCACAATATTAACCGCACCCCACTGTTCATATGCATCGCTCCAGCTGATTGCGCTTCCTGCGGTTATCCTAAATCCATAATATCCGGCAGGAGGATTACTATATGTCGTGCTTGTTCCGGTTACCGTCCTGGTATTCGCATTGTTTAGACTGCTTATCACCCAGCTCGTGCCGTTCCACGATATTAGCTCAATTTTATATCTTGTAGCGTTGGGGACTGCGTCCCACGCAAGTGCGATTGGAGTATTGACATCACTCGAGAATACGGCTTTGGACAAATCTGATGCAAGATTGTTCCCTCGAAAATTCTTTGGCGTTCCAATGTTGATACTGCTTGCACCTTCACCTAATATATAAATGAATCCTTGAAAGTTGCTTCCATATGAACCAATCTTGAGAGAGCGAGTACGAAATCTTGCCCCTCCATAGGAAGATTCTGAAATGGTGATATAATCACCCTCAATTTTTTCTACTACAGCTACGTGCCCTGCAGAGCCACTGTTCCAGCAAACAATTGCACCCAAGCGTGGCTCCTGACCCCGCTTGTAACCATCACTAGTTCTTCCCCAAAAGGTGTTTGCATTGTTTTTGCTTAATGTTGGTTTTTTACCTGTAATTTCGTATGCTCTTCCCCAGGCATACCCAACGCAATTTGGTAAAACCGAATCGCCAGAAATGCGTATACACTCATTCAATCCGCCGTAACTTGTATGAATATAGTAGGTATTATTCGTTGCCGGATCCGTCAGGCGCGGCGTAAATATAGACGCATAGCTCGGTCGGTAATAACTTAGCCCCGTGTTTGTTTGTGAAGAAAGCTTGTGTTTGGCTACTTTGTTACTGCAGTTTCCATCCACAACAATCGGATCCGCCCCCGCCTCCACAACAATCGCCACGTGTGCGGGTGAATTCCAGCGCACAATATCGCCGGGCCTTAACTCACTCTTGGTTATTGGTGTCATGCCGGAGACAATGCCGCTTGCAGAAGCGGATGCATTCTTTGGGATAATACTGGTTGATACCCCCGCCTTATTGGCACACCACGCGATAAAGATTGCACACCATGCCGCCGATGTGTTAGAACCATAAAACCATTCATTGTAGATCGTTCTGTCTGTTGCTTCTTCTGTGTAGCCCACTTGTGAATCTGCAATTGCAGCAATATCCATAGCCTGATTTCCTGTTAGTGCCGGAATCTGATATGCTGCCGGGTAGGCATAGCTTACTGCTTGCGGCAATGTAAATGTTGCAAGCGCTAAACAGACGATTAGAACAAAACACAAAAACTTCCTCATGATAAAATTCCCTCCGCTGTATTCTTCGTAAATGTATACATTTACGAAGT